>QWCT01000072.1_pt1 | contig 140287 bp, 161 predicted proteins | sample 1972681 | NCBI WGS metagenome assembly QWCT01 (sample SAMN09866701, study PRJNA288562) | Human oral metagenome isolate pre3_saliva, whole genome shotgun sequencing... | isolation source: mouth | host: Homo sapiens | place: USA: California
TTAACCTTTGTAGCCTTTACGGTCACTTCTGCCAATTCGTGCGCCTTTGCCAATCGTATAGGCTTTACAGATACAAAAAACTCACGCTTACTCCTCAACACACAGTGCATATAGCCGTCCTCATACCCCTCAGCACTTGCACGTACGATGTAATTCCCGACTTTTGTCAAGTGTTCAAAGCGGTAGAATCCCACATCTTCTCCAGCCTCTGCAGGATAGGTAATCATACTATCAATGACCACACTGTCTAAGGTCATCAGGTAAACCTTGGCACTTGGCACTCCAGCTCCCGTCATGTTATCAAGCACTCGCCCTTGAACAGGGATTGCGTCGTCTTTTGCATGTACATTACTGCAGCAAAATAATAACATTAACAACAAAAGTAGTCCGTTTCTCATAAGATGTTTTTAGATTTATATTATATCAATGATAAAGATTGTTTAATGTGTTTACAAAGTTAAGTAATATCCTACAGAAAACGAAGAAAGTGAATGTAAAATACTAAAATAACGATTACATTTTAGGTATAGAATAGATTATTAAATCCCAATACCTTCTTCGTACAGAAACAGAAAGCATACAAGAATGTTAATATTTTTCCTCTATTCCAAATGTACTAAGGCTTAACTACAGTCGAACTAAGCCTTTACTGCCATCTAAAAGACGCCCTTTTAGCATGTTGTTAACGCCTTTCTTAACTCTTGTTAGGCGTCTTCTCCAACGCCATCTATAACTATCTAAGAACGAAATAGTTGTAAGAAAAAATTAAAAACATATTTTTCATTTCCCAACCCAACTACCCGCAAAATAATGTAAATATATTTTATTACATTCAACAAATAAGGTAGTTCTTTTACTCCAAGTAAAAGAAAGCCTACAATAGCAAACTTAGTTATGGAGTTCTAAAACATATATATCCGACCACACCGTTACATCAACAATCACAGAACTACCCTCTCGCTGAAAACGAAGAATATTACTCGTATGCTTCATGGGTTGTAGTCGATAGCCATGCAATTGAAGTCCAGAGATAAAAACATGGTAATATTCCTTGTTCCAAAAGACGACTTGTAATGCTCCTCCCCTATCGTCAATAATTGCTATACTCGAATTATCCTTCTTTGCAAAGAGTCGATAAAAAGGCTGTTTCTCTTGATTGAATTCGCCGTTTGGACCGACATGCCATCCCCAAAGCTGACGAGCATCGTCATTCACCAGCTCAGTCGGTATTCGCCTAAATCCGTATTTGCTAAAAAGAAAAGGTGCTATTGCCCTTTTACCCTTCTGCACCTGATATTGTAACAGGTCTAATATAGGGACTTGGAGCAAAGGAAGATTCCCCTGTGCAAGGCTGCACAGAGGAATCAATAAAAGGATGAAAAGACTTAAAACTGTCCGTTTCATGATAATTCTTCTAACTCTTTGAGCCAATTTGTAGACATGGCGTCTGAAGGCATTCGCCAGTCGCCACGTGGAGAAAGGCTCACGCTGCCCACCTTTGGTCCGTCAGGTAAGCACGAACGCTTAAACTGCTGTGAGAAAAATCTACGATAGAAGAGGCGTAACCAATGTAGAATAACATCATCAGTATAAACACCACGGAAGGCATTCTGTGCCATCCAATAGATTTTAGAAGGACGGAAACCACAGCGAAGAACATAATAAAGGAAGAAATCATGAAGCTCGTATGGACCGACAAGGTCTTCTGTCTTCTGTGCTATATCTCCCTTATTATCAGCTGGTGTCAACTCTGGTGAGATTGGCGTGTCTACAATATCAATCAAAGTCTGACCTACAGTCTTATCCTTTGCAGTATCAGCTGCATAACGAACAAGATACTGTATCAGCGTCTTTGGTATGCTACAGTTAACAGCATACATACTCATGTGGTCGCCATTATAGGTACACCAGCCCAAAGCTAACTCACTAAGGTCGCCTGTACCAATAACAAGTCCATTCAACTGATTACTCAAATCCATCAAAATCTGCGTACGCTCACGTGCCTGCGCATTCTCGTATGTTGAGTCATGAACATTGGCATCATGGCCTATATCTTCAAAGTGCTGCAAGACAGAAGCCTTAATATCAATTTCTCGTATTGTTATTCCAAGACGTTCCATGAGTAACATTGCATTTTTGTAGGTACGCCCAGTAGTTCCAAAACCTGGCATAGTGACACCCACAATACCCTTACGATCAAGCCCAAGTCTATCGAACGTCTTGACAACTACAAGTAAAGCAAGGGTAGAATCAAGTCCACCACTGATACCAATGACTGCCGTCTTACAATTTGTATGTACTAATCGTTTCGCTAAACCACTAATTTGAATATTGTAAATCTCATCGCAAGCATCCTTTATGTTCTCTGACTTGGGAATGAAAGGATGCTTATCAAACTCACGTGTCAGCACAAAGTCGCGCATAGGATTAAGTGGTGGCATACATTCAACATGGATACCCAACTTACCGATTTGTCCTGTAATACCGACAAGTCCAGAAGCAACAGGACGCTGCGCATTGACAAATGTACTATTAGTGCGACGTTCTCCACGCAGACGTTCAATATCAATTTCAGATATAACTAACTGTGGATCAATCTGAAAACGCTTCGCTTGTTTTAGGAGTGTACCATTTTCATAGATTAAAGCATTACCCCCAAAGACAACATCCTGTGTACTTTCACCAAAACCACTACTGCTATAGACATACCCGCTGATGGTGCGTGCGCTCTGTTGAGACAAAAGATTCTTTAAGTAATCATGCTTACCTATAAGGTCATCACTCGTTGACAGGTTAAAGATAATCTCAGCACCAGCCAAAGCAAGATGATTACTTGGCGGGGTTGGAGCCCATACATCTTCGCAAATCTCAATAGAGAAGGTCACACCTTCTGATGTGCGGAAAAGCTGTAGTTCGGGTGTTACGAGGATATTACTCCCTGCAAAGTGAATATGCTGTGGACGTAAATCCTGTGAGGAAGCAAACCATCGCTTCTCATAGAACTCACTGTAATTAGGAAGGAATGTCTTTGCAACGATTCCAAGTAGTTTATCCTGCTGTATCACGATTGCACAGTTAAGTAGCAGCGGACCAACAGTAACGGGTGCACCCACAATGACTGTTATATCTAACTGGCGTGTAAATTCAAGTAATCTAAGGACAGATTGTTCGGCATCATCCAACAATAACTGTTGTTGAAATAGGTCTTGACAAGAATAACCCGTCAATGACAATTCTGGGAAAACAATAATCTCTACACCCTGTCCATCAGCAACGGCAATCTGCTTCTCAGTCTCTATGAGATTAAACTTCGTATCAGCAACCTTCACCGCTGGGATAGCTGCGGCAACCTTTATAAGTCCATTTTTCATATAAAAAACTAATTTATTTAATTGTCACTTGGGTAGCTCCGTAGCCATACTCACGGAAAGAAGCATCCTGATAAGAATAATGCTTGTATTTATAGTTGAGCTCATGGATGATGGCATGGCGCAAAACACCTTCGCCCTTGCCATGAATAAAGATGAGTTTCTTACCACGCTGCCCCTTATACTGGTCGAGTGTACGACGGAAAACATCCAATTGATATTCAAGAATATCGGCTGAGGTCATACCAACTGTCGTCTCAAGCAACTCATCAGCATGAAGATCTATGATAATCTTATCATCGTTAAGAATCTGCTTCGCAGGCTTCTTACGCTCAACTTTGTAACGTTTAGCAAGTTCCTCAGTCTTTTTGTCAATCTCTTCTTCAGAAAGACGACTTGGAGAAGAATATCCCACTTTCAGTTTCTCGGTAGCCTCGTCCTCTGCTTTCCTTGTCAGAGGTTCTAACATCGGATGCTGTGCTGGCTTGTCTTTCTCTATTAACGTGTATATCAAAGCTGGTTGTTCAAAGAATACACTCTCGTGGAAAGTATTAAGCTTATAGAACTTCACGGCATCAATCTTAACTTGAAGATCGCAAGTAGGCTTGAGGGTGAAAGGCTTATCCTTCTTATAACTCTGAAGCTGAACACAGCCCTGTAACATGTTATTGAGGTCGGCAAGTGTGAAATCCTCTATGAGTAACTTCATATTAGGTTCTAACTCACCAACAGCTTTCAGTACCCACTTCTCTTCTTGTTTCAATGCGTAAGAGAAATGAACATAGTAATTTGAATCATTGACGAGGTAAGACTTGAAGTGTGTCATCGTAAGATTCTTAATATCAGTAGGAGTGAAAGCCAAATAGACAGACAACTCATCACCACCAACACGCTCTTTTACTGGGGCTTCAAAATTAATTGAAGGGTCATCATTAAGCTCAATGTCAGCATCGACATCACGCCAATTCTCCCCTACCTCCTCTTCTTCTGCTCCCGCAGCTGTCAATCGTTGCTTAATGCTGCGATTATCCTCACCTTTCTCCATCTTACGTTGCTGCTGGTCGATACGCAGCTTGGCACGATCGGTTGCAACATCTTCAACGACAACAACCTCATTGACAGGCGTTGGAATCTGAAAGCCATCTTCATCTTCAACCAACACTATCTTTCCTTTGAAACCAGCAATGATTCCACCGCCCGTAGAGCTCAGAAATCTAACTTTATCTCCTATTTTCATCTTTGACCTATCATTAAAGTTTATTGGGATTGACACATCTATCTACATTAAAAAGTTTAATTGCGTCTTCTCCCTATTGAGTATTATTTATTGAGCACACACCTCCTAATATATCTTACCAGTGGAAATAATGCATTCGATCATTTGGAATGGTACCTCAAAATCTTATATTCACCTTATTATATTAAGGTATTAGTAAAGAGGAGTCACCATAACTTAAGAAACGAAAATCATGACTAAGTGCATAGTCATAGACCTTACGCCAATCACCTTTTAGGAATGCACTTACCAAAAGTAGCAGTGTGGATTGTGGTTGATGGAAATTAGTTACAAGTGCTTTGACTATCTTGTATGAATATCCTGGCGCTATGATAATCTGTGTGCTTGAGTGAAGTGCGTTCAATCCGTCCCTGTCTAAATAAGTAAGTAAGTTCCTTATAGCTTCATCAACAGATACAGCTTTGCCATTCACCTCGACCAGTCCTTCTTCATTATGTGGTAAATCGTATGGTTCCCACTGATTAACGTGGAGGTCCTTCTCAGCCGTATCGGGAGCTGACACAAGTTTCACACCCATGTAATAAAGGCTTTCAAGAGTTCTGACGCTTGTTGTCCCAACAACAATAGCACTGCAATTATGCTGTAAAAGTTTCTCTAAGGTTTGTCGACGAACAACTACATACTCCGTGTGCATACTATGTCCCTCTATCTCGTGGCTCTTTACAGGTTTGAAAGTACCTGCACCCACGTGGAGTGTGAGTTCTTCACGGTCAATACCATGCTCGTCCAAAGCATTTAACACCTTATCTGTAAAATGAAGTCCAGCCGTAGGTGCTGCTACAGAACCTTTAATCTTTGAATAAACCGTCTGATAGGTTTCCTTATCACTCTCCTCTGTCGCACGATTAAGATACGGAGGGATAGGTAATTCGCCTACGGCTTCAAGGATTTCAGCAAATGAGATGTTAGCATTATCCCACTCAAAATGAATCCAGTGATTAGTACCACCTGCCTGCTCATGCACCTTGCTGCGGTCCATAGTTGCAGTGAGGGTCAACTTATGTCCTTTGATTTCAAACGCACGCTTTAATGCCCCTTCCTTCCACTTCTTAAGGTTGCCAACCATACAAAGCCACGCACACTCGTGATTAGTTTGGAACATCAATTCATAATCTGTTGGCTGTGCTGGCTCCATAAGGAATACCTCTATAAGTGCTCCTGTTTCCTTGCGAAAGTGCATACGTGCCTGAATGACTTTCGTATTGTTGAAAACCATTAATGCACCTTTAGACAAATATTCAGGAAGATTATAGAAAATGTCCTCCGATACTTCGCCATGTTTATAAAGCAACAGCTTACTATGGTCGCGCTCTGTTAATGGAAACTTAGCGATGCGCTCATCGGGGAGTGGGTAGTTATAATCAGTAATGCAAATATGTTTTGTATCTTCAGACATAATTTAATTTATATAGATAAGACGGCACGAAATGCCGCATAAATGAATGACAATATAAGTACACAGATAACAACGTCTATATCTGCGAAGCTATAACCCGTTCGCGTATATTTCGTAGAGATATAGTGTAACTTATCACTAAACCGAATATACATGCGAAGGTATAAAAAATAAATGAGAACAGCGACACTTGATCCAAATATCATACCCACAAGTACATCTGAAGGGTAATGGACTCCAAGATAAGGACGGGTTAGTGATACGATAATACTCCACACTATCATCAAGATAGAAAAGATACGGTCGCGTACTAATAAACTGAAAAAAACAGCAAGAACAAATGCGTTTGCCGTATGAGAAGAGAAGAAGCTGTAGCCATCGGCCACGTAATGGTTTACGGAAACAACTATCCCTTGTAAATCAGGACTATTAAGCGGTCGTGCCCTTGCGATGAGTGGTTTGACAATACCAAGATTGGTGCCATTCACTATGAAAAGACCTAATGCAACAGTACCAATAATAAGCATTATCTTCTGCCAATTCTCATTATTCTTTATAACCAGATAAAGTAAAGACGCATAAAGAGGAATCCACGTGTAAGCAGACGTCAACGTGAGCACAAAAGAGTCAAGAAAGATATTCTCACCTCCATTGAATGCGAGTAAAATTGACTTGTCAAATGTCTGTAAAGCGTCTAAATTCATCCTTCGATTAAAACAAATGTTAACTGACAACAGACTTAAATAGCCTCAACATTATCAGCCTTAATCCAGCCTTGACGACCATCACTTAATTTGATTTCAGTCCATTGACTCATGCTATTATCTATGATTCTCACTTTCGATCCTTCATGGAGAATAAAGGAGTCAGCAGATTTCTGATCGGGCATCTTTCTAACAACAGCAGAAGGCGACATGATAATACCATGGGTTTCTGAGTCTAATAGATATACCTGTTGTATAGCAAAGAAAGTATTGATAAGGAAGAAGAAAAAGAACAAAGGCAGTACTATCTTAGATAACTTTCTAAGAATTTCTATATCAACAAATAAATAAACAACAAGTGCCACAATAGAAATAAATAGACAAACAAGACTAAGATAAGCCCAGCTATCTATACTAAAGAGATTAACCAATGCCTTATACCAAGTAACAAAAATCATCTCAGACTCAGGAGTTAAATTGTCTATTGTCTTAGACTGCGCTAACTGAAGATTGAAACGAATATCTTCATCACTTGGGGCAAGACGTTGTGCACGCTCATAAGATAATACAGCGTGAGGAATATTATCAAGTCGATAATAGCAGTTACCAAGGTTATAATATAAAGCGGCAGACTCTCCCTGCTTTAATAACTTCTCATAACCCTTCACTGCTTGTACATAATTTCCTTTCTGATAGAGATTATCTACATCTGACTTAGTCTGTGCAGAAAGCTGCGCAGAGAAGAAGAACGACAGACAGAAGAGTAAAGGCAAAAAGAGGAATGCCTTTTTCTTTGAGGATTTCAATTTCTTAATAGCCTCTTCCATATCAGCAATAGCCTTCATTGCAACAGTTAGAGTACGTTTCATATTACCTTTTTCGTCTCCTGGAGCATAACGCTCAAACTCACATTCATCAATAGCAGAGATATAATTATCTATTACTTCCTTTGCTATATCTATCTTACTAAATTGTTCACTCAAATTCTCACGTGACAAATGTTCTACCGGCAGATTTAGCTTATCACTCGCATAACCCCATAAAGTTTGTAATACCTCATCATAGAAATCAAGGTTCTTATTCTTTAACATCAAGAGTTCGGCAGCACGTAAACGACTGGAAGCTATACGATTTGCGTTCTTACCTCGCTTAAAAACCATATCTACACGATAAGCAAAACGTTTACGATAGTAGAAAGACAAACCACCACCTATACTTAACAGTAGAATTAGAATAATATAATATACTGTAGAACCGAAGAATAAATTACCAATATTGTCAAGAGTGCTGTCACCCTTCTTCAAAGGTAATATGTCCTCATTAGGCAAATCAACAGACAGAATGTCTTTTGAGGAACCATCACCTCGAGATACAACCAAGTCCATTGGCTCAGTCTGTAACGTAATATACTTCTTTTGTGATAAGTCATAATAACAGAACTTTACAGGAGGAATAGCTACAAGACCTTCTTGATGAGGTATTACAACCTGATCATAAATCATGTTTCCTTCAGCTCCCTTTGTAGTAAGCTGAGTTTTGTCTGTTACCTTAACATCATAAGATTCAACTCCCTTAGGAATTTGAATAATAGGCTGCTTAATTAGTTTCAAGTTGCCTGCTCCACTGACAACAACACGAATAGTAATTGGATTGCCAGCTTTAACTTCCTTCTTATTTAATTGTGCCGAGAGATTGAAATGTCCAACACCACCTGAAAAATTAGCAGGACGATTAGGTAAAGGAAGAACCTTTATAGCTAATTCTGGCGCTACGACATCTTTCTTGAAACTTGTACTCCCTCCATCGATGCCAAAAGCTTCAAAAGGATTGAAACTATTTGGTACCTGAATGACACCATGGAAAGTCAAAGGAGGAACCTTTAATGTACCCGTCATTTGTGGATACATAACATACTGACTCCAAGTGACACAGTTGTACACACGTTTTCCTATACGTTCTTTATGGAAAGTCTTTTGTTGTGGTAAATCTATTTCTTGTACATGAAATCCCACCAAATCGGGCATTTTACCAATAAGCTGACGTAAGTTCTTTGTTGTATATACCTTATATGTAAGTAAGACTGGCTCCTGCTCATATACAGTGGTCTTATTTGCACTTACCTTGATGAATAAGTCCTTAGCTGTTACCTTTGAAGCAGCTGAACGAGAATCACTTCGCGTATCATAATATCCATTACTCATAGAGCCATGAGACCCTGTAGTAGCCATAATCTTTACAGGTGTTGAAGCTAATTCCTGACCATTCACAAAGATATGTGCAGGACCAATACTTACGCTACCTTTCTTTGTAGCTACAAATACGTATGTGAATGATACAGAAGATGAACTACTTGCATGTCCATCAATAAATTGATAATTGGATTGTGATGAAGTTGCCGGCCCAAATATTTTTTCAACACCGTTTGACAATCTTCCCAACTGAAATCTACGTACATCTTGAGTATATACAACATATTCAACTTGGAACTCCTCTCCAACAGTTACTTGTTTAGGTGCAGCTACTCGTACTCGTTGTGCTTGTAAGAAACAAACACTCATGAGAGAGAATAATAAAAATATATATCGTTTCATATTTCCAATATTACCAGTTTTTATCAAGTTTTCTATCAGAAGGCTGACGCATTGCTTTTGATAAACGCTCTTGAGTCTCTTTCTCTTGTTGCTTAACAGCATTAAGAAGCTGCTCAGCATTCTCTTTACTCATATCTTGCTTATCTTTCTGCTGATTATTCTTTTTCTGATTGTTCTTTTGATTCTTATTCTGAGACTGCTTCTTCTTATCTTTATCCTTATTCGATTTATTCTTCTTATCGTTTGATGATTGTTGCTTCTGCTTTTGTTGCTTCTGCTTTTGTTTACACAACTCAAGATTATATCGTGCGTTATTGTGGTTTGGATTATGACGTAACGCATTTTTATAAGCCTCTATCGCCTTTGTGTAGTCTTTTTCGTTTTGGAAGATAGTTCCTAAGTTATTGTAACTACTTGACTGACGAATAGGATCCTTCTCTAACTTTGCTGCAGCTTCATAAAACTTCTTTGCTTCTGCATTCTTCTTCTGTTCTTGTAGGCTTCGGCCTAAATTATAATTAGCTATAGCATTGTTGACATCCTTATCTACTGCTTTGCGATAAAGTATCTCAGATTGAGCATACTTCTTTGAGGAAAAGAATCTATTCCCTTCCCTTATCAGTTGATTAGATGTTTGTCCATTCATTTCAACAAACATCATCAACAAGCATACTATGATATAAAGTCGTTTTGTCATACTCTTACCATCGTCTTTTTCTTTCAAGTAATACAGTATCTGCAATCAATAAAATAACAACAAGCAATGCTAATGCTTGAAATTGCTCATCGAAATCGCTATAAGCAATATTATTGATTTTTCCTTTTTGAAGTTTATCGAGTTCTCTACCCAGCACAGCATCGGCAGTACTACTATTATTAACATGAAGATATACGCCATGACCTGCGTCAGCAATTTGTTTACACATATCTTCATTAAGATGTGTCTTAACAACATCACCGGTCGAAGTCTTTAATAATCCTCCATCTGGCATTGGAATAGTGGCCCCTTCTTTTGAGCCAATACCCAAAATGAAGACTTTTATTCCCTTACTTTGTGCTTGCTTTGCCATTTCTTCAGCACCACCTTCATTATCTTCACCATCTGTTATCAAGATAATAGCCTTACCCACTTTTGAATTAGGTGTGAAGCTATTCATAGAAAGTTGGAGTGCTTTTCCGATGTCAGTACCTTGTGTTTCAATTAGTGAAGGGTTGATATTATCTAAAAACATCTTAGCAGAAACATAATCACTTGTTATCGGTAACTGAACAAAAGCATCTCCAGCAAAGACTATTAACCCTAATCTATCCTCGCTAAACTTATTCATTAAGTTCTCTACCAACAACTTACTCTTTTCTAAACGAGACGGAGCAACATCCTCTGCCAACATAGAGTTACTAATATCAAGTGCAATAATAGTCTCTATTCCTTCTCGCTCCTTATTAGTTGCAAGCTTACTTCCTATTTGTGGACGGGCAAGAATAAGTATGAGGAAAAGCAATGATAATTCAAGTAACACAAATTTAATCCAACTACGCTTCTTACTTGTCATTGGAGATAGTTGGCGTACAAGTATGGGATTCCCAAATCTTGCTATTCGTTGCTTACGCTTACGAATAGAATACAAGTAAATCATTACTGATAAAGGTATCAGTAACAATAACCATAGATATATAGGATTATCAAATCTAAACATTCTTCAAATATTCTTGTTATGCAATTGATCTATTATTGACATTACAAAGAGATAAACTTATGGTAATCGTCTAAAGACTGTCCAACGAAGTAATAGCTCAAAGCAAAAAAGTATCAATGCTAACCATGCAAAAGGCATATAAGCTTCATGTAGATGGTCATAAGCCTTAACCTTCATCTTAGTTTTTTCAAGTTTATCAATATCTTGATAAATTTTAGATAACTCTGCCTGACTTTGTGCTCTATAGAATTCTCCATGTGTTGAAACGGCTATGTCCTGCAGAGTCTTATAGTCAATAGCACCAATATCCTCACCTGTCTCTCTACCAAGACCAATCGTATAGACCCTGATACCGAATTTCTTAGCAATAGAAGCTGCCGTCATCGGAGAAATAGAACCAACATTATTACTACCATCAGTTAAAAGGATGACTATCTTACTCTTTGCCTTTGAGTCTTTCAAACGACTAACAGAATTCGCCAACCCCATACCAATAGCAGTACCATCTTGCATCAGTCCACTCGTAACTAAATCTGTACGCACACCATGAAGTAGATTCAATAAGGCTGTATGATCAAGTGTCATTGGACATTGCGTGAAGGCTTCACCTGCAAATATCGTAAGTCCGATGTTATCATTTGGTCGACTATTAATAAACTCAGACGCTACTTCCTTAGCTACTTCCAAGCGATTAGGGAATACATCTTCTGTTAACATACTCGCAGAAACATCCATTGCCAGCATTATATCAATACCTTCCGTATCTTTATCATCCCAAGTATTATAGGTCTGAGGGCGTGCCAATATTATAACCACCAAAGTATAAACAATACAACGCAAAACCATAGGAAGATGAATTAATCTTACCTTCCAACTCTTGGGAGCATGTTGATAAGCAAATGTATCGCTCATCCTCATGGTTGGCTCTTTACCTTTACCACGAAAGAAATACCATAAAATATATGGTATCAGTAATAGTAGCAAAAGTAGATATCCTATATTGGCAAATTCCATTCCTTATATCATATTTATATTACATTACGAGAGTATACACTTCTGACAGTGTATAAAGAAATACTACTACAGACGCAACAATTAACAACGCAATTGTAAGTTTTAGCATCTTACGTGAACGTTTATCTTTTATATCCTCTTTTGGTTCGCTTACAACTTCAACAGGTTCATTTATCTTCGTACTATCAATAAAATGCTCAATACTATTAAGATAATAATCCATATCATTCAAGTTAGTTGAATACTTAGCGAATTTAACCAAATCAACAGTTGTCAGTATCGCTCTTAAGTCGTCAATCTTCAATGCGTCACACGTCTCTTTAAGAGAATCCAACATTTCATGAGAAGTCATTTCCAATGCATTGATATTAAATCTCCGATAGATGTATGTCCTTAACACGTTTGTAACATCTGTATAATAATCCTTTTGCTCTTTATACATCTGTTTCTTTGTCGCAATCTCAGTAAGGTCGTGTTTAGCTTGTTCATAAAAAGATAAAGTCTTTGATTTCTTTGGTTTCCATCCTGACTTCTTATGACGAAGGATACGATAGAGATAGAATGCAACACCAAGAAATAGAATCATCAATAAGATAAAGATAAATACTGGTATCCACTCATGCCAAGAGAAAGGAACTTTCTGTATGTCATCTGGTGGCATTGGCATGTTCTTCACTGTATCTACAGGAATAGCTTGAACATTCAAGCCAACCTTTCCTGTCATCGTTGTAGCATCTCCTACAACTACTTTCTGTGCAGGAATTGTATAATGCTTAGCATCCCAAGCTGTTATAGTATATATCTTTCTTATTCTTAATTCGTTATTTATTTCTGTTGTATCGCTCTTAGTCTGGAGAACTTCCACTCCTGCTGCTATCTCCTTTTTATTATTATATTCTGGGAAAGAAACCGTCTTACCCTTGGGTACATTTACAGTAATGTAATAGTGTGAACGTCCCCCAATTAATATCTGGGCAGAATCCACACTTGCCGTTACCTGTACCTGTGCGTGACATATAACAGTCAGAATTAGCAATACAAATAGTATAATATATCTTTTCATCGATTTCTCTTTGCAAACAACGACATCAACATTTTAACATAATCATCATCCGTTGCTATCGCCACACTATCTACACGACTCTGGCTTAACGTATCATGTAGGCGTTTCTCACGCTCCATCCAATACCGTTTATGTTCCTTTCTTAAGCGCACATCATGTGTATCAACATACATCTCATGCCCAGTTTCAGCATCAATAACTTTCATTAAACCTATATCAGGCATATCCTTTGCACGAGGATCATATACTTGAATTGCAACAACATCGTGCTTTTTGTTAGCTATTCGTAGTTCTTGACTAAAATCCTTACGCGTATAGAAATCACTAATAACAAATGCAGTGCAACGTCGCTTCATCACCTTATTAAGGTATTCAAGACTTACACCTACATCTGTTTTCTTACTATTAGGCGTGAAAGTTAACATTTCACGAATAAGATAAAGGATGTGCTTACGCCCTTTCTTTGGAGCGATGTATTTCTCTATACGGTCTGAGAAGAATATAACACCAATCTTATCATTATTTTGAATAGCAGAAAAAGCTAAAATAGCAGCTATTTCTGTTGCACATTCTCGCTTTAACTGACCTAAAGTACCGAAATCAAGTGAGCCACTAACATCTATTAGCAACATCACTGTTAACTCACGTTCTTCTTCAAATACCTTTACATACGGACGATGGAAACGGCCTGTTACATTCCAATCAATATCTCTAACATCATCACCATACTGATACTCACGCACCTCAGAAAAAGCCATACCACGACCTTTAAAGGCAGAATGATACTGCCCAGCAAAGATATTCTGGCTTAGTCCTAAGGTCTTGATTTCTATCTTACGGACCTTCTTTAATAATTCAGTAGTCTCCATAAAAAATGACGATAATGCCTTCTAAATACTTCTAAAGCCTAATATAGAGATTATGGCACTTGTATTTTATTAATAATTTCACTTATAATCTTCTCGGTAGTAAGGTCAGCAGCCTCAGCCTCGTATGATAGTCCTATTCTATGACGTAGCACATCATGAGCCATAGCACGCACGTCTTCAGGGACAACATAACCACGATGCTTAATAAATGCGTATGCCCGACTTGCCTTCGCAAGATTAATACTTGCACGCGGACTACCTCCAAATGTCATCATTTGTTTCAATTCTGGTAACTGATAACGTTCTGGATAACGCGTAGCGAATACTATATCTGCAATATATTGCATTATCTTTTCATCAATATATACATCCTTAACTACACGACGAGCCTCAAGAATCTCATTGGCACTAACGACAGGATGCACAACAGGCATACTCTCTTGAAGGTTCTCACGTATAACAAGTTTCTCCTCTTCTATCGTAGGATAGTCTATAACAACCTTTAACATAAAACGGTCTACTTGTGCCTCTGGCAGCATATAGGTTCCCTCCTGCTCTATTGGGTTCTGAGTTGCCATAACAAGGAAAGGATTAGGAAGTTCAAAGGTAGTCTCACCTATAGTAACTTGATGTTCTTGCATTGCTTCCAACAAAGCACTCTGAACTTTCGCTGGAGCTCGATTGATCTCATCTGCAAGCACAAAGTTAGCAAACACAGGACCTTTCTTTACATGAAAAGCCTCATCCTTTTGTGAGTATATCTGCGTACCAATAACATCTGCAGGCAAAAGGTCTGGAGTAAACTGAATTCGACTATAACGAGCATCTATGAGCTGTGATAACGTTTTAATTGCAAGCGTCTTTGCTAAACCTGGTACTCCTTCAAGGAGAATATGACCATCACTGAGCAGTGATATTAATAATGAATCTATCAGATGTTTTTGCCCAACAATGACTTGATTCATTCCCGTCGTCAAGTTGGTCACAAATGTACTCTGTCTTTCTATCCGCTCATTTAACTCTCTAATATCAATAGATTCTGCCATTATCTTACGAATTATTATTGTACTATTATATTCTTATTCTATTAGTCGCAAAAGTACAACATAAATGCGGATGAAGCGAAGAATAGTGTCTAAATTATATTAAAAGTGCCCCCTTTTTAAGATAAAACATGTTTATTTCAATAAAATCAGTTACTTTTGCATATTACCCGATGCAAATAAGAGATAACCTCTCCAAAAATGGGTCAAATTTAGATATAAATTCATTGTCAAAATGTGGACGCGAATGCGATTACTCGACCGAAAAGTTGTCGGAGCGATTATCTTCTTCATTTCTTAATAAAACAAAATGTAGAAAACCGTTGGCTTGATAATTTCGTCTTGTATCATTAACATTTACAGCTTTCGCATTTAGATATTAATGTTAAAATATGGCAAAGTTTAGAATTGTTATTCTTCCGGCTAAAATGCTAATTGGCGGAAAACATAAGTTGCGTATTGCAATTTCTCACAACAGTGATACTCGTTACATACCAACGCAATATATTGTTGATAGTGAGAAAAACCTACAGGATGGACAGGTTGTTGGTATGGGGAATGATGGTTACATAAATAACCAGTTACGTAGGCTGCTTATACATTACCAAGAGGCTTATGACAAACTTGATGACCCAGATCTCTTCACCTGCTCTCAACTCGTAAAGGTTCTGAGGGTTAAACACGGAGTAAAACACAAGACACTTGATGATGTGTATAACGAATATACCATGCGTCATGACCTGGAAGGGAAAAAGAAAACCAAGGCTACCTATAAAGCTGCAAAAGAACGTTATGAAACCTTTTCTAAGACCAATGAAGTGTTACTCGAGGTTATCCAGCCGATGGATATAATGAAGTTCTCAAACAGTCTCTATAAAGATGGATTAAGCGACGCCACTGTAAAATTATATATGTCTCTAATAAAGGTTCTTATTGACTTCGCAAAGCGAATGAAGTATGTAACCTATGAAGTTGACCCTTTCGAATTCTATAAAATGCCAACCTATGAACCACGTGACCTCGCTATAAGTATTGAGAATGTAAAGAGTCTTATTTCTTTCAATCCAAAAGATTTCAAACTAAAGGTTTTGAGAGATGTATGGTTGTTATCCTTTTATCTTGGAGGAATGAATCTTATTGATATTTTGAAGATAAATTTCAAAAACACATCTTTTGTTAAGTTTGAAAGATCGAAGTCCGCAAATAGAAAAAAAGATTATAAATACACAATATTTGATATACAACCAGAAGCCAAGGCTATAATTGACACATATAGAAAGAAGAATGGTAAATTGGAGTTTGGAAAGTATGTAACAAAGTATCAAATTTTTGATTTGTTCGCTAATCACAAAGAAGAGGTTGCGAGTATGTGCGGTATAACAAGGCGCTTTATCTTTCTTAGTGCAAGAAAAACTTTCTTTCAAATTGGATTTGAGACAGGTGAGAATCCTGATGTATTGGACTATTGCTCTGGTCATGCCGTTAGTAAAAGAATGGCAATGAACTATATAGTTATACGTCCAGAAATGGCTTCAGCTTGCATGAGAAGAATCTTCGATAAGGTGGCAATAACTAAAAAAGAGCCGTCAGAATGAAACCGGCGACTCTTCAAATATACGAAAAATATTAAATCAGTGCACAAATATTGTCTATTATTTTTCTATGTTCCTTTTGATTCGAGAAAGGTAGTCCGACTTCATTTTCTGAATCTTTTAGAAGGGCTTTGAGAACTAATTTGGGAAGCAGGTAATTGTCTTCTGCTTCTTCTACATCTATAGCTCCAGATGAAATAACAATGTCTATTTTGTTTTTCATAAGAGTGCAAGTATCCTCTATTAACTCCTGAACCCTTGTTCTAAATATTTCTCTTTCCATGTTGTTTATAATTTATGCTATTTAAGTTGTTATATCTTGACTTTCTACGAGATTATGAGAATAAATTCAGTGATGTCATTTCTTAAAAGCCTCATACAGGTCAAATATAAGTTCCTCTGCCTTCTTTGTATCGTTGAACACATCTTCTAAATTGTATGGGGCTCCATTCTTGCCATGTCCAAAGTTATCAAGCCAAATATATGTTTCGTATGATACATCATAGCTCTCATAATACTCCTTCAACTTTTCACGAACTGCATCATTGCTATCATTATTACGAAAATCAAGTTCAATACATAAATCTCGTCCAGCAGGTGTGTAAATTTGAAAACAAACATACAAATCACCTTTCTTGTTTTTTGAAAACAAAACACTCCATGTGGTATTCGCTACAACTTCTCGAATATACTGTTTTAATTTTCCCATATTTGTCTATTTAAAAGTTTAATGATTAATGCTTTGTTCTTTAGGTATTCGGACTTCTACTGGTTTAGTAATGATAATCTAATACCCCACCAATATAAAATTTATCACCAGGTTTGAATCGTGTAACACTATCAAGCAGAAACTCTGTGCTTTTTACAGTATAAAAGCCAGTATACTCTTTATCGACAAATAAGCTTGCTGTTTTTAAAGCATCTTCTAATTTTTTATTGATTTTGTATTGGTATAACGAGGTGCCTCCACCTCCTTCAGATAGAACTCTTGGTGTAATACTATCAATTTCACTTCGTAATTCGTTTTGCCATCTTTCAAAGAAATCTTTATTTCCACCATTAAAGGTTATTTCTCTGCCCTTACAGGTAAACATTTCTTTTGGAAGTATATTAGCCAGTTCAGCAATAGCCCCGTTAATTTCCTTTTCGTTCATATCACGACAATAATCAAAAGGGTTATCGCCTTCATCGAAGTCTGATGACATTATATAATCATCCTTCTGTATCGGTTGATCCGATATCTGATATATTAATCCATGCATAGTAATTGTTTTTAGTTTATTCTGTTTCCAAATTCCCAAACTCTAACTTGTTTGTTTTTTCATTTACTGAGATTGCATGACACCCCTCTTTTAGTATGACTTTTACATTCCCGTTATGCCGGCATATGGCATAATCACTAAGAGTTATTTGGGGGACGTCTCCCTCTTCGCTATTTTTGTTGTATGATGAAATTAAAGCGTGGTCCCTTGCTTCTACAATGCCCTTTCCTATTACCTTTACAATTGAATAGCCATCTGCTACAATCCTGTTATCTCCGAATGCAAACAGAGTACTAAAGTCTGTACAAAGAGCCTTTACTTCGCCATTAATGTATGCTTTAGAATCGCTTTCAAGCAAAAGCTCTACTGAATTTGATGCGATGCATTCACCCCCAGTAAAGCAGTGGACTTTTGCATTGTCATAAGCTCTTACAATAGAATTACTGACGACTGCATTAGCCTTTCCACAAATAAACGCGGATCCATTCGTCCTGGTTATGGAAATAGTTCCTATCGTGTATATAAATCGTCGATTTAGTTCCTCTTCATTATACATTTCATGCAGCAACTCGAGGGTTATAATTTGTTCTGAATATAACATATCAAAGTTACTTACTATATACATGAGGAGTTGCGCTCTCCCTTTATAGCGTTTTACCTCAGAGATATCTTTTCCCTTTTCTTTGGCTCTCTTGGTTATTTCGTCTATGATGATTCCGTATTTTCTCATATCAAACAGTTTTTATTAGTATCCATCTGTAATCTCTCAAAGTTTAATTTTGCAGATTCTGGTGTTAAGTTTGCATAGCAATATTTACAACCATGAGCGCACGTGTTATACACTCCGATATCTTTTGCATTTGTACAAAGGCAGGAACGCCGTTGCCCTTTATCCTTACTCGCATCAGCCATTCTCTTTGAAAATTCCTCGTTTTTGGATAGCTGAGAGATTAGTTTTGCATCAATGCAAGCATTATGCTCGATACCATAAGTACTAAAGTCAACTTCCTCGGAACAAGTGGCCACTTTGATGGACGTCGCTTTCTTAGCTTCTAACATTATCCGTAATCTTGCTGCAAAAAGAAACTGTTCGCCATAAGTCATTTCCACTGCTCCTGAGTTCTTTAGGTTAACGCTAACTTTTTTATAGCGTTCAATATCTGCAAAGCTGAACACAAGTTTGTCTGTGTAATTACCTATTTCATCAAGAATATTGGCAATATTTGATATATGCTGCTCAATTCCCCAATAACCCTCAATATTAAATATGGGGTCGTAACGCCATATAACCCTATCTCGTCCGAATAAATTGGATATAGATTTGAATAAGGCTATCCTGTCCTTTATTTCAGGCACATTTGGTTCATATAGTGTGGGATAGTCGTTTAGGGTATATTGTAGATACCAGTCTATTCCGAGTTTATTCAACATTCCCATGTATTTCAACATTGGCTTTGGATTCTTAGACCAAAACACAATAAATTTTACATTTTGAAAAGACACATGCTGCTTCTGTTGATTGAATGGATTAACAGTGTCAACGTAGCCAGTCCTTCCTCTGGAAAGCCGGTTAAAAAACCAATCTGCATAAAAGGCAGGAATATCAGTACGCCTGCTGACACTTAGGATTTCTGGAGCTACAGCTTCTGCAATATCTCCGCTATCGAGTCTTATTTGTACTTTTTCAAATGTTCCCATGATTTCTTGGGTTTTAATCAAGGAGGGGTTGTACCCCTCCCTTTTTATTATTTGGCCACAATTTTTGCGTCTTTCTGACTTCCTGATTTATCTTTGGAGGATTTCTTGAAGTCTGCAATCTTCTCTTTTAGATTGGTTTTTATGTTTTTGTATTTTTCTACAAGTTTTTTGTCTACTTCCGTTAGGACGGAATCGTAACGTTCTTGCATTATGCCTTCAAGCATTCCCTGGAGGTCCTTAGAAAAATTCACCGATTTATCAGACAAAGCCATTCGAATAAATTCTCGCTTAATAGAGTTCCTGTTTTTATCCATGACATTTTTATTCTCTTTCCAAGATTCCTTTCCAATGGTCCACTCGAGTCCAAGCTTCTGTTTGAACTCATACGGCAGGTGTTTGAACAGGAGGGCAATGAGAATATCATTCTCCACGGAAGACATAGACATATTGAGGTTACCATACTCTGAGCGAGACATCTCTAACCGCAGCTCTTCTATTTTCTCATCTTCTCTCTTTTCATCAATTGAAAGAAGACTTTCCTTGTACTTCATCAAGAGCTCTTGCGATTTCTGTTTCTCTATATCACCACCTCCTTCGCTCTCTTTGAGGTTATATGCGTACTTCGTTTCCCCCGATAAGTGTCCAGAGTACCCAATCTCATATACAGGCACAATATTTCCCTCTTTAATGCCGATATCGAACAAAGCCTTTTGATGCTTCCAGTTATTATGACGTTTCTGGTAGAATTCTTGCTCTGTAAAATCATCCTTCTTAGGCTCTACAGGATCAACAACGTACTTTCTAATTCCCATCGGGGTTACTTTGATTCCTTGTTCGTTGGCTTTTTTGATAAGCTCCTCGTTTTCTGCGGAAGTTCCTTGATAAACAATTTCTGTATCGACCGATTGTTTTTTTGCCTCCCGAAAGACTCTCTGAAGAGTTTTGTCCAGGAAACACTTCCTATTCATACATCGAGGCTCCAACACCCCACTTTCGCTGTTAGGATTAGTCTTTGTGTTCAAAGGGCAACCCTCGCAAGCTGGGTGGCCGTCATAAGTTTCGTCAACGAGAGAGAATGTTGCCTTACTAAGCTGCATCAAAACATTTGTCTCAATCATTTCTTTTAGCTGTGGGATATTTGGAAATTTATATTTCCACCGAGCGATGCATTCAGGAGTAAAGCAGCATTCATAAAGTGTCTTTTGCTGCTCTGCTGGTAGCTTACAGATTTCCAGTAAATGCGTAAGAACAAGTGGTCCATTGTGCATAAGGTTCACAAACTCTTCAATAGTACCATTTAATCGTAATCTGGAGCGGACAAAGGTCTCACTCTTTCCTATCATCTTAGCTACTTGTGGAATATCTGTCGAGAAAGAGTTCACTAATTTATCGATTGCTGCAGCTTCCTCCATAGGATCGACATCTTTGCGTTGTAGGTTTTCAAGAACCATTGCTGCAAAGGCAGACTTATCGTCGAGTTCTTTGACGATGCAGTCAATTTCTTCTGCCCCAGTAAGCTGCGTTGCCCTGTAACGTCGCTCTCCACATACAATCTCAAACTTAGCGAATTTTGAATCAAATGGTCGCACTGTAATAGGCTGCAGGAGTCCATTTTCCTTTATGGACTCTGCAAGTTCATTTAACTCTTCTGGATTGAAAACTTTTCGAGGATTATCTTTACTTGGAACAATCTCTTTTAGGGGTATCCTTCTCACTTGCCCAGTTATTTGGGCTGTATCTTTAGTTTTTTTCATTTTATATACTAATTTTATTAGTTTGTTACTTCAGCCAGCCTAAATCTTCTTTTGGCTCTGCTTTTTTCCAGCTGTTAAAAGCATAGTCGTTGATGAGGTTTTCGTATGACATTACTATGTCCTCGCCCACTTGGGAATTTTGGTCTATTGCGCTTTCGTCGTGCATTGTTGGTACAATAATACCTGTAATGAGCTTACTCTCAATTATAGTCGGCTTCTCTTGGTCTGACTTGTAGATTACAGCCTTGCTTAGTTCTCCTGATGCTGCAAACACTGCAAGTAACTTCACTAATGAACGTACCACAAATGTTTTGTGAAGAATTGAAACCCTATCGTTAGGAGTTGCTTCAGGTTTCCTTGAGTGATAAACACATGCATTATATAGTTCCCTAAGGTCTATCCTATGTGGGTACTCTTCTCTCTCTTTTGGTATTACTCCATCTATGTTTGGATATTTCCCGTCAATTATCTCACCATTCTGTGCAACAATTTTTCCAGCAAAATGCTTATTACCATGATTGTAGATTACCAACAAGTGTCCATCGGTGCCGTAACAGCGTTCCTCTTCGAAACATACTCCATTCATTACAGGTCGTAAATCATCTTTTGCGACTACATTTGCATAAATGGCTTTCAGAATTTTTTTATCCATTTCTTTTTGTTTAAGATTAATACAATTAAGAAACGGCTCCCTACAGAGCCGTTATCATGATGCCTCGTTTGAAATAATTTTTGAGCCATGTTGACAGGCGTTCTAAATCATCTTTTTCTGCCGTAACTATTGCTCTTGTTTTTGAAATTCGAGTGAAGCGGGCGCTCGAAAAGCTTTCAACTACATTTTTCAGAGTTTCGCGCTCAATCTCCGCATCAGCCTTGACATCTTCGTCTACGAGGTCTATGTCCTTTGAAAGGATAAGCTGCCCTGTTTGATACGTTGGTTCCGTGTACTCTGGAAGTGCTATTTCCATTTCTGCGCTTGTTTCATCGCTGTTGGATTGTTTTTCACTTGTGGGTTTCTGCAGTACTGTTGCTTGCTCCACTTTAACTTCACTCTTTTCGTTTTTCTTTTTGTTCTTTTTCATTTCCTTTTCTGTTTTGATTGGTTTATTATTCTTATTTGCTACTGCAAAGATAATCAAATATAATCATATTTGCAATAATTTACAGGTGAAATAAGAAGTGCTTCGACTATTTCTCCATCTGTATATAGAAAGCCCTTACTATACCCTATTTTCAAGTGTTGTTCTATAAACTCGTAGAGCTCATGAAAAACAGCTTCTCTTTGACCTTTAAAAATGGTTTTCCCATCAATGATAAGTCTTTTTTCTTTCATGCTATTCTCTTTATGTTTTTAGGGTGAATTTTGACGCTGCTATATAACCTTGGCAAAAACCATATAACTGATTGTAGAAGTCAAGAGTGCTTCCCCCACGATCAATCCCGTACATGATGCTTTCTGTTCCATCCGGAGATTTTCCGAGTAGTTGCCACCCTCCTTTTCCACGATTATATTCAGGGCGTAAATCCGAACGTCCCGTAACAATTTTAGTTGTTTCAATCTGCTTTTCCAGCATTGCCGTTGTTATTCTCATAAGAATTATTTTTATTCATACATTTGTTCTTGAATGGTTAATTCTCCATTGTATGGGAGTACGTTATTAAGGGTAATCCCGTTTATCTTGGCTAACTCTACAATACGCTGACCACACTGACTCCACCAGTTCTTTACAAAATTGGCTGCTTGAGTTTCGTTTCTACAGAATCCCCACTTTTTCCCTATTTGAACAATATTGTAATCTACAAAGTCTACGGTACAACAAGAGGGAAGTCCTCTGAGCCACTCGCCTATCTCCTCTCCTAAATTCCTAATTTTATTAAGATTCTTTGTTCTGCTGTAATTTAGGAACTCTGCTAAAACAAGCCAGATTTTTTCTCTTTCTGTTTTGAACTCACCAATGTAATTGCATGTCTCAATACAATTATTAATAATATACTCATACTGAACTTCTTTGTTCATTTTTATTCCTCCTCTACTATTTGATCCTCTAACTTCCATGCACCACAGGCTTCTGCTAAGTATTGTAGTCGCCTGTATCTCCATTTTTTATTACCTTCTCTTTGGTCTTCCGTGATTTCTGCCATTTCTTTAGTCAAACGTTTTTTCAACTCTTCGAGTAAATCAGGAATACCAATTCCCATGTCATCGAATTCTTCGCTCCAGTTTACATCACTTGTGTCGTATGACTCGCAACGGCAATTGAGGCAGTCATCCCAGTCTTCTTCTGATATATACTGATTTGTACTTATCTTAGTTGCCATTGTAAGCGTTTGCGTAGCAATGCAATTAAATTCTATTCCATACTGGGTTTTTTCGTTATATGGAGCACTTGGGTCGTTTGCTGCTCCAGGTGGATAGTTATCTAAACTCATATTTTTATTTTATTTACTTTGCCTTTCGGCAATTTGGTTAAGGTTTTCTTCAATTGCTACGAGTTCTCTAATATCGTCTTCAATATCGCAGAGGTATTCACGCATTGTTTGTCCTCTTCCGAGGTTTTGCAGACCTTTAGGCATATTGTTGTATGCTTCATACTCGTCCTCATAAACAGCCTCGAGTTTTTCTCTCAAGACTGTCAGTTCCTTTGCAATATTATTCAGTTCTTTTCTGCGAAAAGTGTTCATCTAAACCCTGCTTTAGGTTGTTTTCTATTTGCATTTTAATTGATAAAGCCAATTCAATGCCCCTATCTCCCCAAGCCTGCGACTCTGTAAATCTTGAAGTATCCCTATTGAACGTAAGACAGCAGAAGTCGAACTTGTTTGTTCTAATGCTAAGCCTGGGGTTACCAAAGTGCATGTCAATTTCAACCTTTGGTACACCATGCTTTTCTACTTCTTCATTGTCTTCAAACATTGGTAAAATGTATTTTACATAGGGAATAACAAGTGATTTTCCTGTCTCTCTTTTATGCTTTATCGATGCAGCCAAGTTTCCCCAGAATTTTGATTTTGCAGCATTGAGTATTCCCTCTTCTGTGAGGATATATCCGTGCAAGCGTCCGTAGTCGTTTGCAACTTTCAATATAGCTTCTGTAATATCCATAGTCTATTTTTTAACATAACGATTATAATAAGAGCGGGCATCGTTCATTTTAATTCGCACAAGCTGCCCATCCAATTCGCTTCTGCGATATACTCTTCCAGTTTCTTCAGATATATACCACACTTCTGGGACTTCCCATTTTTGATGATACTTGTTGATTTCTTCAACAATTTGTTCTATCGGTTTCATTTGGTCTTGAAAATATTGTTTACAATGTTGGTGAAACACTCGCGACGATCTGTGTAGCTAAACGGAAGTTCACAGCAATCTCCATTTTTCGTTAGCTCAATGAGAAATCTTGCCTTATCGGCATATTGCATCTCATTGAATAAGTTTACCACTTGCTTGAAGTTTCCGTTTATTTGACTCTCTATTATATACTCGAAGAATCTCCGACCATCTTTCTCGCCAAAATATATTAGGGCAAGTTTTTCTAAACTTTTCTTCATTATCTTATTTCTTAAAAGTGAATTTGACTTCTGGGAAGAGAACTCTTCCGTATTTCTCAACATATTCTTGAAATTCTTTCTCACTAATAGTGTCGTAATCAGTATTTCGCCAATTGAATACCACTTCATTCTTGAAACCATAGAAAATATAGTTTGTTGAAAGGATACCTGCATCAAGGATGCTTATCGCCATTTCTTGCTCTCTCTTTAGAGATTCTATTTTGGTATTGTAATATTCTATTGTTTCTGCTTTCTTTTTAGTCACCTTTTCCATGTGGCGTTCGACTTTCCGGCTCAGTAGATTTTCTTCTGAATAGTAGCCCTGAGAGATTCTTTCTTCGATTTCGGCTATTTGTTGTTCTGACAATACGCTTCCATCGAAAGGTATAGGTTTGCCTGCGTATGGATTTACCCACGTGTTTCCAGTCATTCTTTCGAGCAGGGCAATGAAGTCGTCAGCATGTTTCTTCCATCGCTTCAAAATGCCAAGTGCATTGAGTTGATACGCAAAGAAATCCTTTTCTTCTGAAGCTATTAGAAGTTGATGATATTCTTTCTCATTGATACGGAATATATCCATTACCTTTGAGCGGTCTAAGTTTTTCAGGAAATGAGTCCCGTTTTCGATTGTATAGGTAAATTTCCCCTCGAAGTTACAGTTATCAAGGTCAAGATACGGAACAACAGCAGGGAAAAATTTATTAACGAAGTCTGTATCATCTCCGCTATAATAGAATACCCAATGCCCTTTCGTATAGTGCTCTTTTTCTACTCTGTAATGGAAATCACACACTCCATTGTTACAATCATCGTCAAGCTTTAAATAAAGTTTTGTACGATAATTTGGTTTATCAGTTTCTGTTATCCAGTCTGATATAAATACTAAACTGTTACTTTTCATAATTTAATTGATTTATTCTTATTTGCATGATTTTAATAATGTACTGCCAGAGATATAGCAGGATTTTTTTCTTTAGACTGTGATACATTCTGTATAGGTATTTCTACCATACCAGTAATTATGCAGTCCGCTTTGCAAAATTCCATTAGTGTATTTTGTAAAGTTAGTGACGCAAAACTTATTGAGAATTCTCCTATTCCAAAATTCCGCATCAGTTCTACCAGTTTTGGAACCTCATTATCATTGATTATCTTGTAGAAGTTGAGTATTGGACTTGATGCTGCTACAGAACTCTCGTAAGCATCGTATATTGTCCACTCCTCATTGACAATTTCTCTCCTTTTATTTGGATTCGAATGAATCAAATCAAAATATTCTATATGTTCCATGCTTTATCCAAAGTAAAATATTCCCAATATTAGTTCAAGAGCGAAAAGGATACTTAGTACCCAATCGTTCATAAGGAAATTATATATATTCTGTCTCATAATATAAAATATTAATATTATTCTTCTTCGTAAGTTTCTTTCCATAGACTTGCCATTTCACGCACAGTCATATCTGCGTCTGGAACTTCAAACGAGTCTCCCGCGAACGAATTAGGTATAAGTCCATAGATTTGCATCGTGAATAATTCTCTTCCTCCTAAACTATGATAGATTTTCACTATCACTTGTTCTTCTTCGAGAGATTTAAGGGCCTCTGTGAGCTCTTTTCTGCTAAGGCATTCAAGAACGATATATCGTTTTACACGTCCTTCTAATTCGTAAAACGCAACTTCGCTATTATCTGTTTTGAATATAGCACTCGGCGTACTTACAAAGTTTTCTCTATCATACAGAAATAATCCTGCTGGTACAATGTCGTTTGGTCCAAGATATCCATCCGCTTCATTTGCACCAATATATTCCTTAAACGTGATTGACTTTGGTTTCGTAAAGAAATCTAATTTATCATTACCTAAGCCCTGATTGATTGCATACTCCAGTGCTTCTAACATTTCCATTTGTCTATTTCCTTCTTGGGATTGTTTTCTTATTTGCATGTCTTCTATTATTATAGTTCTACTACTAATTCCTTGGTCTCCCCATAGCATCCTTGATATTCGAATATCTGATGGAATTTTTCGCTTCCGTTCTGAATACCTTTAGCTGTTAGAGAATGTGTTTTCTTCTCTTCTGCTTTCAATATATTCTCATTCTCTCTTTTGTAGTATTCCTGAGCACTACTTATACTCATCTGCCAAGTTCTGAATTCGTAGTCTTCATCGGGTGTGAGTCCCATATCTTGGAGTTCTGCACATATCTGACTGTCTTTCTTTCCTTTAAGGATTAGTTTACCTGTACTTTGAGAGATTATTTCTATCTTTAGTTTCTTCGCAATACTCTTTATTATTGGAATGTAGAGCCTGCTCTTTACTTCTGTTCTCCATGGCATATAGCTTGTTGGATTCCATGTCCCTTCTTCCTTGGCTTTCTGCTCTTTGAGTGCTTTGACGATAGCCATCTTCTCGCTTACCACTTTGAATGATTCTCTATTAGGAGAGTTTTTATAGATGTTTAGCGCCTCTTTCTCAGAGAGTTCTGCTTCATGTATCTGCAGGTCAATCCCTTTGAGCTCTTCGGCTTTCTTCTCTATCTTTGTTTCTTTCTTATTCTTTTTCATTTCCTTTTCTGTTTTGATTGGTTTATTATTCTTATTTGCTACTGCAAAGATAATCAAATATAATCATATTTGCAATAATTTACAGGTGCAACTTTTTTACTTTCACGCCATTTTATTAGTCCGAACAATATGCTATGCCTTTTTTGAAAATTAATTATGACGAGACTGTCCCGAATAGAGTAGTCTATAATACTGTTTCGGGTACTATCAACACTCACATTGATGGTAGCAAAATTGTCTTTATAGTGTGCTTCAAGTCCGCCAAACGAATTGCTGATCATAGGCGTATATATAGTATCATGAGTGTCGGTGGTTATTTTCTGTATGCCAGTCACATCTTTCGCATTAACCCCTATACTTTTGACAGGCTCAATATCTTCCAAATAACGGTCTTTAATATTTTTATTGGTTAAACCGCTTGGTGTAGCCACTAAAGCTTGTATCGATCCTTTTTTGGTACTTAAAACGGCTTTTTCTGGAGCCTTACCAATATTGCTAAGAGAATTTGCAAGTGTCTTGGACGTGTTCTCTATTTTCCTATTCCTCTCGTAACCGCGATAGAGCGCAACGGATTCTGCTGCTATGGCTACAAGCAGAACCGGCACCAGCAAATCAGAAATATGCCTTTCTTTTGATCCTAACTTTGACCAAAACCAGACACCAAATCCGTGAAGTATTTTAATTATTAGACTCATCATCGTTGCTTTTTTTATTTCTTCCGAATAGACTTTTAATTGTTCCGAAGAAAGTTCTAAAAAGGTCCTTTACATATTCTATATATGCGGACTTGTCTTTCCCATCAAGAACAGCTTCGTTTTCCATGATACTTGTTGTATTCTCAATAACAAATAGTATCATGAATAATAACTTCAACACATCGAAAAAAAGATAACCTAAGTTTTCTACGATTGTATTTTGTGATTCAAATTCATTTCTGAAACTTTGAGCACAATGGAACAAAACAAACCAGATTGTGATTTTGATAATGCAGCGACTGAATTTGAAACTTTCGAAGGCTTTACCCTGCTTCGCACTTGCTCGTATACCAGTCCATATTTCGGTAACAATAATAACTACTATAGCTGGAACCAAAGCAGGTGAGATTCCCAGATAGTGTACAAACAGGGCAGATATAGCCGATAGGCTCACGCTCCCCCCAATCATTCCGTACTTTGCAGATGGAAAAAGTGATAGCATAAATTCTTTATTAGAAACCCACCCATACGTGGATAGGAACCTTCGTATCGAGTTCAAAATAGATGTCATATTACGCGCGGCTTTCCACAAAATTACATTTAATGATTTATTCATAAAAGGAGAGGTGCTTATAAAAAGCTGAAATACACTTTCAGCATTCTAAAACACCTCGTCCTTTCGTTTTATAAACTCTCTAATTTCAACTACAATATTTTAAATATAGTGTTTTGAAAATATTATAGACAAATCTTCAAGAAGGTCGGTCTCTTCCCAAGGGAATAATTTGACATCAACAATTTTCATATTCCCAGAGTTGTTCTCGAACGTTTTACTTACATACTTGGGAGTGTGTCCAAAGTGTCCATAACAAGCTGTTTCTTCATATATCGGATGTTCCAGGTTGAGCATTCTGGTTATCCCACGAGGACTGAGGTCGCAAAGTTTAACAACTTCCTCTGCTATCTCTTCATCGCTCATATCTACAGCTTTGCCCTTAGTCTGGATACGGATACTAACAGGCTTTGAAATACCAATAGCATAAGCAAGCTGAACTGTTACTTCTTCAGCTACGCCAGCAGCTACAAGGTTTTTAGCAATATAACGAGCTGCATAAGCTGCAGAACGATCTACTTTAGATGGGTCTTTTCCAGAGAAAGCACCTCCTCCATGTGGCGCATAACCTCCATAAGTGTCAACAATAATCTTTCGCCCTGTCAGACCGGCATCGCCATGAGGACCACCAATGACGAATCTTCCTGTTGGATTAACAAATAGTGTAAAATCGGTCCCAAGAAGCCCCTTGGCGAGTTCTTTACATTTTCCCTCTGGGATTTTATCAATAACACGTGGAAAGACATACTCCCGAATATCGGACTCAATAATTGCCCTCTCTTCATCATCAAGCTCCTTTCCTGCATATTTAGAAGCAAGGAAATCGTCGTGTTGCGTAGAAACTACAACTGAGTCTATTCTAACTGTTCTCATATTCTCATCTGTCTCTACTGTAACTTGACTCTTTGAGTCTGGACGGAGATATGTCATAACACAGCCCTCTTTGCGAATTTCTGCAAGAACCTCCAAGATGAGATTAGACATATATAGTGGGAATGGCAAGAATACTGGAGTCTCACTTGTCGCATAACCAAACATCATTCCCTGATCTCCAGCCCCTTGGTCTTCTTTGTCTACACCTTGTGCTATATCTTGCGACTGCCGATGTAGACCATTTAAAACTCCAACACTCTGTGAAGCGAACCCATATTCAGCCTTTGTATAGCCGACAGAGTTTACAACACTTCTTGCAACATCAGGAATGGAAATCTCTGCATTGGAACGAATTTCCCCTGCCAATACAATTTGTCCTGTTGTTACTAATGTCTCACAACCCACATGGGATTTAGGGTCAAACGCAAGATAACTGTCGAGAATCTTATCTGAGATTCTGTCTGCAATTTTGTCGGGATGTCCTTCGGACACCGACTCACTTGTAAAAAGTCTTTTCATTTTTATTTTTGATAGTTTAAATTTCGTATTCCTGGATTTATAAGTATGTCGTTGAAAAATTTATGCGCAATAGTCCTTGCACATTTGAGGTCATGGGAATAGCAATTGCCACATTCTTTTTCAGTTCCACCAGGAAGTGCACCTTCAAAATTAGCGATATACTTGAACATTTCCTTGACCGCCGGGAGGATTTCAAACGATTTATATTCTCCGTTTAAAATGAGATAAAATCCTGTCTGACACCCCATTGGGCCAAAATAAATAACATCATTATCAAGAGAAGACATTTTTCTGAGAAAAGTCGCTCCAAGATGTTCTATAGTGTGCATAGCTGGCATAGGAAGTGGCGCATCCTCATAAGGACGACATACACGAATATCTATCGTTGTAGTTTTATGTCCATCATAATCATCTACCCTTGAAACATACAGTCCGCGATGTAGTTCGAGGTGATTAACTTTGAAACTTTCAATATTCTCCATTGATATCTTTAATTAATTGCATACATAAATCAAAAGACCTCTCTGCCAGGTTTTCCCAAAAGTTATCATACTTCTTCTTATGCTTTGGATCTCCTACAAAATCACTGATAATGCGAATAGGAACAAATGGAACTTCGAAACGATTGCAGACTTGCGCTATTGCACCGGATTCCATATCAACAGCCTTAGCTCTTCCACAAGCATGAAGTGCACGAAGTCTATTTGCGCCTGTCTCCATAAACCAGTCTCCAGAAACAATTGGAGCAAAGAAAACACTGAAGAAATATTTTTTATTACTATGTTTTCTTTGAACTTTACTAAGCCCTTTTGCTTTCTGCTTCACATCAATACACGGGAACCATTCTGGCTCGCCTTGAATTTGACCTCGTTCGTTGGGTTTGCCACACCATACATCGTGATACTTAACCTTGGTGCCAATCACAACATTCATTGGTTCAATTTTTTCATCAAGACTGCCCGCTACACCTGTATTAATTATATAATCTGGGTGCTCTTGGTTAATTAGTGCATAAGTGGTAACTGCTGCATTTACTTTGCCGATACCGGCTTTGCAAAGGATAGCTGTACTATTTCCCAACTGTCCTTTGCAAAAACCTGTTGTGCTATCAATTATTGAATTGCTAAGACTATTTTGGACCAGTTTATACTCTGAATCCATAGCCACGATTATTCCAACCTTCCTCATATCTTTTCACCAAATATTTCGCTTTCTTGAATGGAAAGTCTTGTAGCCGGAACATTCTTCTTTGAAGACATCATACAAACATATATCTTACCTGTGAAAAGTAATTTTATTCTTTCCCAGAAAGCTGGCTTCCAGCAAGATACTACCAATCCTAAATTCTCGTTGACAAAGACTGGAATTGGATGCCTCCCATTTTCTGCCAGCCTGTTGTTTGTCTGCTTAAAATTAATTTGCTCCATCTTTTAGTATATTTGGATTTAAAATACTTTAGTAGGCACAAATATAATCATATATAATCAAATATTATCATTTTTGATTACTTTTAACAAATTAATACAACTAACATCGGATTACAACTTTACTGAATAGCGTAAATACGCCTCTTCCATCCGTTTATAAACTTCTTCTGAGATGGGTTACGCTTCACTATTGTTTCTACGAAATTGATACGTGCTTGTTTCAATTGCGCAAACAATTTATCTGCATCTCTTGCATTCAGAGCTTCTAACGTTTTAGGACCAACAACTCCATCTTGTGTAACACCGAGTATTCTTTGAGGAATTGTAATTCCATATTTACCACTCGCCCACACCCAGTCTACAAGAATGTTAGCAATTGATTGAGATTTGATGTTATCTGCACACCATTTATCCCAAAATAGACTTTTAAAAACATCTCCCCATTCCTGATCAGATATATTTTTCAGGTCGGTTACAGTGGGGGTCGGTTTCCCTTTTGATTTTCTGTAAGTGGTGAACGTTCCGATGGTTATACCTTTCATTGTTGCGCCACCTCTGTCTGCGGGGTCATTTGCAAATCCCCCTTCCCATCTAAGAATAAATGGGATCAATTTCTTGTAATCTGCCATTTTGTTTGTTATTTGATATTATTGGGAATATTCCCTTGTTTTTAATAGGAAAAGTCAGCATTTCTTGTAGGAAAAGTGTTTACCTATTTTGGCTTAACCTTGCTATAGAAGTTATAATAGAGGGCTTCTCCGCATGCACATCATAAATATTTCTTCCACGCGAAACGTCTTCTGTTATCAAGATAGTCAGCATTCCACTGATTATCATACGCCTCCTGTTCGAATATAACAAGGCGATATGCACTATGCCATTGTTTATATTTCATCCATTTTCGCAGAAAGTCAATAATATAAAGTAATAGAAAGCCTAAATACCATAACTCTTTCCATTGGGCTGTATGTACTGCCTCATGATTATAATCTACATCTCGCAATGTGTGCCCTTTTCTTACAAATAAGAGTCCGCATATATTCATGGCTTTATAGCCTTTTAATGGTAAATACTTGTTTTCAATAATCTTCATAATCATCTTCCTTTTCAAAAGTTATTGTATTATTCTTTGGTAATCGGAAAGTGTCCGATTCTAAATATTGATAAACAGACAAATCTGGGTTGGCAACACTTTCAAGAATATTCTCATCGTCAAGATGCGCCATTGCAAAACGATGAATACTTTTTCTGATTTGTTCTATCGTCGGTTTCTGAGGATATTCTGAAGTTGTAAAAGTAACAACATTCCTACCATCAGGTGTAGTACCAGCAGCTACAATTCCATACCGCACAACCCAATGCCCATTATCAAGCTGTTCAATATATTTCAAATTTTCTTTTAAGCAGAGATTCTCCATACCAAACATATATAGGCTGACAACCCAAGAATTAAACCTAAAATTACGCCTGCCCATGTGGAATAAGTATCCTTAATATCGAACTTTTCTCCTCTCATCTTGTCTACCTGTTCCTTTCCTAAGCCTGCAACAAAACCTATTACCAACACGATGAGAGTGATTAAAGATATTTTTTCCGAAATCATTCTATAAAAGAATAGAAAACTCACAAAGGCTATTAAAAAACCTATGATAAAATGAATATATTTATCTGCTTCAAAACTACATATCCAGCTTGCAAAACGATCATAAATCTTTAAGAACTTCTTCATATTTATAAAATAAAGGATAAAATAAGTAAAAGGTACGCAGTTACTTCTGCCCAGAATGTAATATCATTATACTTGTTTTTTGTTAGTTTCCCAATGGCTATATATATCAACACTGGAGTCCACCCGAATAGAAGTAGAGGGCGATTAAATGCTACTACAACCTGTGCCAAAATACAAAAACCAAAACCTCCGAGATTATGAAGTGTTCTTGCTTCTGTATGAAAATACGGTGAAGCACCAACTGCCCATAATCCTAAGAGGCAGAAAAAACCTATGAACTGATAATTATCTGGTAAATGCTCAAATATGCTTGGAGCAAGCAAAATACTTTCCAATCCGAAAAAAGCAGTGAATAGCCATGGTGGTAAAATATATGCTATAGAAGAAACTGAAACAAGACTCTTCTTACTCTTTACGCGAGCAGCAACGGCATAAGCAAAAGCCAAAGCAATTGCAAGAAATAAAAGTGTTTGGATCATAATGCTAATTTATTTGGATATTCTTTGGTAAAATCATAATTAATAACATCATCTATAGTAGTCATGTGGTCAACAGAAGCCTTGTGAGATGCCGTCACATCAAAACAGACTGATGCATAATACTCCAGAGCGTATAGCATATTCCTTCCATCTGTGATACTTAGGGTTAAAGGCATTGTCCCTGCCCATAGCGTAGTTTCTGTTTTGCCCATTGCCTCTTCGGCGTTGAAACGTATAATTAATCCGGCACGGGTTTGTTGGTCAAGCCAGAGCTGAATTCCGTTGTATGTGAAAGAATTTACCTTTGCGGAGGCATCATAGGCTGCGATTTCCTTGATAACATTCTCTTTAGCAAACGCAAGAATGTCTTTAGAAAAAAAACATATATTGCCTTTTTCTTCCAATTCACTAACGAGAGGCTTTATCTCTTTTTGTGGCACAAATTTGTCTCCAAGTGCCTCACGTAACGCCGATAAGGTTATATTTTCACACAACTCGACGGAAGACGGTGTAGCGCTTTCCATTTCGAACCTGACAATAAACACATCATGCGGATTCTTTCCGTAGACATGGCTTTTAATAACATAATCTGTTGCTTTCATGTTTATATTTGTTTTTAATTCTTACTGTTCTGCTATTTACTATATAATAATATTGGTAGAAGCTGGGAGTTAGCATTGCCATTACTTTTTTGCGTATCCTCCAAGAATTCGATTGAACTAAGAATCCAAAATAAGAATTAAGAACCATAGCCCAGTGTTCTGCTCTTAGTAATGTCATAGAGCCGTTCTCACACTCTAATAGACACTGTTTAACCCTATTTGTCATTCTACCAACTGTCCTGTTTATAGTGTAACGCCTTTTATATTTGATAATCTGCCCCAAAAACTTTACACCATGTGAAGCTGGTTGGAAATAGACATTATCGCGATGACATTCTACTTTAAGTTCGTTATGTGTGAAATTCATAATCAGTTTTATTGCCCGTTTCAAGAATGCCCTATCATCGCAAACAATTACAAAGTCGTCTACACTTCGGGTATAACTATAATTTTTCCTTTCAAAAAGTCGTTCTACGAATTCATCGAGAAAACTCATATAGTATCCTGCAAACAACTGAGTGGTTAGGTTTCCTATGGGCTCACCTATCCCTTCTCCATTATAGAAAAGAGATTTATCTGGTTTTATCTTTTTCCATAATTCAAATGGGGATTTAATAAAACAATTCTTCTCAGGAGAATGAAACACAGTAACCTTAACAAGGAAAAGCAAGATACTTTTGTCTGATGCAAAATACTTCTTTTCTATGAGCTCTTTAAGTACTTCAAACATTTTTTGTTTGTTTATGTTCATAAAGAAACCCACTATATCTCCTTTGTAAATCCATGCCTCTTTCTGCATATTATGTGAAACTTTCTCAATTCCAGCTTCCACTTGTTTTATAGCGGATATAGTTCCATAGCCTTTTCTACATGCGTGTGACACATTACCGAGATCCTCATTTCTTTTTTCAAACAAAGGATTGAGTTTTAGGCAAATCCAATGGTGAATTATTCTATCTCTGAAATTTGCAGCGAAAACTTCTCTAAGTTTTGGAAAAGTAACCATAAAGCAAGTAGAAGTTGCAGGCTCGTAGGAGAAGTTGTATACTTCCCATGCGAGTCTACAGACGTCTACAGGAGCAGATGGTATGTATTCAAGAGCTTGCGGAGAGTTGCGTTTACCTATAAGACAGTCCTCATAAGCCTCAAACATACTATCCTGAAAAATGCGGAAATCTATAGACGCTGTGCAAGGACGTACATAGTTACTGTTGTACTTGTTGTTGTTGTTCAAGTTGCCACTACCAAAGTTCAATATCCAACTGTTATGCTGACTATTCTCGCTTAAAAAAGGCTTTGCATCATCGTAACTCACATGGCTTTTTCCCATATCAGTAAGCCTCCCATTTATAGAAATCCCACGCACTCTCATCTTTCACCCTCCTTTAGCTGGGCAGTATGACCCTGACGTGATACGGAATCTCTCCAACCTACAGCCTGCGCAAGAATGCGAAGCGTGAGCTTCTTCATATCCTTTACTTCATTCTTAGAAAAGCCACATGGAGCTTTGCTTTTTCCTTTTTCAACGACATCTTCGACTTTTTCTTTCTTAGACGCGACGCCAATGATCTGAAATGAAGCAAGCATATTATTCAGAACATGAATGTTTGCTATAGCAACACCTAAATAATATGACCTTTCTTCTCCACGGAACTCATTTGCCATTGCGATAGCAGTATTAATTTCGTCCGCATGGTGAATTGCTGTGTCTAATGTTCTTACCATCTTGCCCGGCACGTGATACATTCGCTTCATCAAAAGAAACAACAAATTTGATGAGTCGCGAAAAATCGGCAGTTGCGCTGTCGTTCTTACCACTTTCTTCTTATTGTTGGAAGCACCTTTCAGAATATCATCCGTTATCTGATTCATATAATTTTGCAATCTTATCCAGTTATTTCCTGTTGACTGGAGTTATTAATTTTACTTTACCTTCTAAACGGTCGCCCCGAGACGGCGACCTTAAAAAAGGTTAAAGAATAAAGTTAAATGCTGTGCAAGGACGTACATAGTAACTGCCGTACTTGATGCTGTAGTACAAGTTGCCACTACCAAAGTACAATATCCAACTGTAATGCTGACTATTCTCGCTTGTACTCCAATACCAATCATTAATAAATGTGAATATTATACTATTTGCTTTTGCATTAGCATTTGCCATAATTGGAGTCACAGCTTCGCTTGCTGGGCTGTAGTTTGCCTGTGCTTTAGCTACACCTTGTCGATAGAAGTTATAAAGTCTACAAAGCTCACCTTCGGCAGGGCAATACCAGCGTTTAGCCTTATATTGCTCATCAAGAGTACCTTCAACTGTTGGCTCGTACAAATAACAACCATACACAGCAGGGTAATAATACTCATCATAACGCCATGAATTTGTTACTGATGAGTTTTCTTCAATTATCTTTTGCATAACGTCAACTAATTCCTGCAAACTTGTTGGAATCTTTTTCTCTAAATAATAGCTGATGATTTTATCAGCATGTGCAACTACAGACTTTGTTTTTTCCTTTCCATTATAGTCTGTCTCGCAGAATCCATTGTCTAATTTTTTATAACCACTTTCCTGCAGTGGATCAAGATAAGTTTCATCGTTTATATAATTATATCGACTACCATCTGCTTTCTTTAGATTATAATCTACATTTAATATAGCCGGAATATCGAAAATCTCAGTGTCAGAATTAAACCCAACAGCTTCTCTGATAGCAACACGCTCGTCCCAATGACCATTACTACTATCTGGATACATTCCAAATCTTATTTTTGTCATCGGAGTTGTTCTGTTTCCGGAAGGGGCTAAAGTGAGGTTTTCTTTTGCATAGATGCGCACATCGTATCCTTTTATCTTTGTCTTTATCTCTTCATCGTAGATAGTATTCCTCATAAACACCTGACCTACAATTTCTCTTGTTGCATCATAATCATCATCAAAAGTGCCATCAGAGTAAGCGAAATCTCCCACCTCTGGAATGTGACGATAAAAACCGACAGACTTTGTTGTCTCGAGTTTTCCTCCATTTATAGGAGTTGCCTCCACTTTTAAGATATGCTTCTGTTTTAGTGTTGCTTCACTTTGGCCTTTTACATGTACGATTCCAATATTATCGTCTACAAGCTGCGCATAAGGGTTAGCAGTGTCTGCAAGACTCCACCTTAAAGCAAGCTTACCGTCTCGTATTGCTATGTTATTTCCATTCTGTGGGGCAGGTATCACACTAAATTCATAATCCTTACCAACTTCGGTCATATAATTCTGACCACTAATGGATATTCTTACGATATCTTTTAAATCATATTTGATATATAGAGCGTTGCTCTTGTCGTCAATGTTGCCGTACAGAGCCACCAGGGTAAGTTTTTCGGACAAAGTTAGATACCTATCAAATGTGGCAGCTACGAGGATTATGATACCTTTCAAAGCAGCTCTCATGGAAGCAAGATAACTTATCATATCAACAGTACATCTTCTTCCGTCAGAGTCCCATCTAATGTTATCAATATCAATTGTACGCAAACCTGAAGGCTTAGCAGCATAGATACCTGTAGTGTGGCTGAATGTATCAATCAGTTTGTTATTTTTTACAATGAACTTCTTAAGATTAGCATATCCCTCCAACGTCAGCGTTTTTAGAGATTGCTGATTGGTTATTTCAACTCCACTAACAGTAGCAGGAAGCATTACGCTTGATATTATATTCGTTTCAGGTATGCTAATATCGGTAAAACTTGTCTGCCTAAGGTCTACAGTTTGTAATCGTTTTAACCCCGATAAATCTATAGAGCCAGATGTAGACACAAGCCCCTTCAATGTCAATCTTTGGATATTCGGTGCAGATATAACAATACCTCCAGGGCGGAATGCGGGAACACTTTTCTTTGTGTCTGAATCAACATACATCACAGAAGGTTCTGCTATAAACTCGGTGAGCCGATTTCCTTTTATAGTGAGCGTATTCGCAGGTGTCGTTGATAAATTACCCAAATTGCCCAGTGAACGATAATAATTGATACCCAAAACTGCCATACCAGTATCATTTGAAGTTGTGTCTCCAAGGTTAAGTGCGAAAGATTGGCCAGGAGCCACTCTAACATGAGGATCAATACTCGTTTGCCCCATCATTCCTACAGGATAGATATACTGATGAGGTATTACATTGAATGTGTAATTATTATTCGACGTGGCACTATCTGGTAAGTGATAAGCTTGCATAGAGAATGAGTCAGTTGCTTCAGCAATACCAATATTACCTGTTTTACCATCAAAGAAAGGTCCCCATGCCGCATAACTTGCCATAAGTACCAGTCTACGCTTCATAAATTGGAGTTCGCACTGCAATAGGGAACCATTACTCTGCGTGATAGGCTTAACGCCTCGAGCTCCAGACCCACTTGAGACAAAGCCGAGCATTTCTGGATATTCATATCGAATTCTTGCAGCCTCATTAAAGGCAACCTCTGGAAAATAATGATGCACGTAATAAATATACTTATATAGGCACCCCCATACAGAAACCTTTGACCCAGCTGTCCATCCATCAATATAATCACTCTCCTTTACAAGTCCCTCCATTACAGATAAAATCCGTTTAAGCATTGCTTGTAACTCTTTTGTATCTTCCCACATCGCTTCACAAAGATTGAATAAAACATTATTCATACCTTCGTACTTTGCAGTAGCAGAATCTCCATCGTTATATGGGTGCATTCGGTCAATGTAATACTTCTTAGTGGCACGTCCATTATTATCTATAGGTAGCAATGTGTCAACATCATCAGTATGCATCTCAAAAAGATTACATGAACGAGTTTCTCCATCTATTGTTACTTGCACTGCCTTAGGGTCGAGAACAAAGTAAGTATTTTTAGAACAGTTGTCAGTACCAGCAAGCAAATGTATTATGTGTGCATAATATAACTTTACGGAATCTACTTTGAAGTAAAACCCCATATACTTACTACAGTGTGCTACAATTGCTGCCCGAAACTCTTCATTCAACTTAGAAAACTGGCTTTGGTTAGAAGAATTCTCAAATGTTTGCTTTGTTAGCTTATCCTTTCGTAAGTCAACAATTATCCATGCTTTTGTAGCACTACTCCACAAACCAGCATCGACCCATTTATTATTTACGTGGTCGTAGCGTTTTAATTTATATGCGTCTTCTCCATCTGTACACCAATATTTTTTGAACACGTCTTTTGCTTGTTCAGACTTCTGAAACGATTCAAATGTACCTTTATAGAAGGCTATCATTGGAGCATGTAGGTACAAGAAATTCCATGTATCTTGTATAGCCTTAATGATGTTTTCTTTTGGCGTACCTTCTGCGTCGTCCTGCGTTGCCCCGGCATCAAAATCAAGACATTGCTTACCATTATAGAAGAAGCCTTCATAACTTCCTCCTCTATATGTTATACATTCTGAACAATCAGGCTCATTCCATGTGAATGGAACACGCATGTCGGTGAGGTCATAGTTATTGTCACTTCCCTCTATCATACAGAAATTAGGATGTAACTTCTTAACATAACCCCAAGTCGGTTTATCCATTTTTCCAGCTCCAAATGTGCAAGGACCGTTATAAACAGGGCTTGCTTGCCCTTCTTCTTGGTAGAAGAAAAAGAATGGTTCCGTATATTTTGACACACGAGCTGTTGAGCAGGCTTCTTGCAGGCTGTTTTTCCCTACAATCTCCTTATGTAAATCGTTATACAGGTTATTTGCTCCAGTAAGATGGCTTTGCATAGAAGAAGCATAATTGATTTTATTTACCAATTTAGATGCCAAAGGCGTTCCTTCAGAAACCTGATAACCCATACCACGATATTTACCGTTGCCATCAATCCAACCATCAGGAACAGTAACTGTACCATCATCATTATAAGGATATTCTTTTGCTTCATTCTTAACCGGATCATATTTGCCAAGATTTCCCCCATAAATACCAACAACTTTCATAGAAGCCGTTCCTCCTTCTGCAGTAGGAATATTCACGCTACGCGGTTCAGATACAACGATAGAGCTGTGAAAGTCTTCGACTCTCACATTAATTGTTGCTTTTACATCCCCACATTTTGTTTGTAGGTTCGACCAGAAATAAGTATTCGCTGTTGAACCCTGCCTTGATGATTTCAACGACTTGGTTTCTTTACATATCGTGCCAGAATATTCGGGCAAATAATTTCCTTTCTTATCGAACTGTACTATTTCCCACCATCCGTTTTGCTTGGAAGTAGATTCGTGGTATGGGAGTTTACCATGCCATACAAGGCATCTTTTGCCGAGTTTTTTTACTTTTTCTATATCTACTTTGCCTGAGGTAAGAATATCGTTAGCTTTTCTTCGATTAACTTTCTCTATTGTTGTAGGTAATGTAGAGATATAGTTATTTAACACCTCCGTTGCGTCTAAGGCTGTATTTTGGTAACAGCGTATTGAATAAATATCAAGGTCTGCTCCTTTTTGACCCAATGTAAATCCACCATTACCCATTGTTGATGTTCCGAACTCTTCTGTATCTGTAATGCTGAATTTCAGCTCTCGTTCACAGTCTCCATTAACAAAAATACGAACTAATGCGATTTTTGTCGCAGAGACGGCAAGTCCCGTCGAGGCTTCAGGAACCACAACGTCACCCTTGTTCGGTGCAACTGCGTTATGAATATTGATAACCAAATGCGTTCTAACACCTTCGCTCCAGCTAAAGTCAGTTTCTGAATCAACAGTATTACTTTTAGTGAATACATTTCCAGACATTGGCTTTAGTCTCAACCCCCTAAACAATGAACCGAGAGTTTCGCAAACAGAAATAATAGGATCGTCCTCATTTGTTATATTCCTTACAGCAAAGTCTAATTCAAGAGTCATTGCGGAATCTGCAGTAGTTAGAAATTGAGCAAATGGGTTATACTTAAAGTTTAACTTTGCTCCGGCAGGAATTCGAAGTATTTTCTGCTTGTCAAAATCTGATGTAACCCAACCGTCATTGACAAAACCGAAACCACGCCAGGTACTTTCTATGACAGCATTATTCGCACGTGAGTTAAGTATCTGTGCAGGATTGCTCTCAGAGTTATTACGAACTTTCGGGTTCAGTAAGAAATCTGCTCCGCTTTTTGGAGCATAACTCTCTGAGTTATCCACCGTAATAACAATATTATTCGTGTTCTGGCTCTCTTGTAAGAAGTTTATCTCACTTCCACCAGTTTCTTTGCGGTATATGCGGAGATAAGCCGAAACAGTCTTATTCTCGCCAGCTTCTATCTCTATTATTGTATTTAAGGTATTCACCTCTCCAGGAGTTACGCTGCTTTCTATCTTAAAATATTCCACAGGGTTATCTGCTGGGAAATTCTCTGAATAGTCCGTTAAATAGAATATTATTGGCACTTTTGCTCCAGCATTGCTGATTGTACCATCAGAAGATACAGATGGTGAAAAAACGGAATATTGACAAATATCAGCCTGTGCATAGTTATCTGCCTTACTAATAACATTTTGGAGCATTAAATATGGCTTGTTAGCATTAACTCCTGCATCTTCCTCATTTATCATCATAAAGCGATTCACAAGCACCTCACTACTTATTGTTCCACCGAGTCCGTCTTCGCATGTCAACCATGCCTTGACCGTCCTGACACCATGCTTGAATAGCTTATAGGAGTCTGTCGCATCTACAATGCTCTTAGCTATATTCGTGGAATCATCAGAAGCTGACAAAGGATAAGTAATCTCTGGCATAACAGTGTTATTACCACCAGTTATTGAAATATGAAGTACTTTAGTTACAGCTCCAAACACCATATACGAGATAGGGAAACCTCTATCCTTATAGACAGAAGCTAATAATGGCGTCTGCCAGTTAAGCTGACAGGAAAGCGATAAGTTAGCTTTAGTCACACTATTGCCAACTGCAACGTATGTGGAAGTTGCCGTTTTGATAGAGCCATCTTCATTTGTGTAGTTGAATTGCGCACGTATGCGAATTCTTTGCGAACCATTAATAAGGCAATTACTAACATCAACTGCAGTGTATGTGTTAGTATCAGTGTAATCTGTAGACGGAACAGAGGCATTTCTCGTATCCACTGTTTGCCATGTTATACCATTATCAGTACTGCGTTGTATGACAAGCAATGCTGCGGTACCCATGTTTAATCTGTCACCATTTGAAGTGCGAACAGCATGGAAACGAAGTGGTATCTCCAATTTCTCTCCTGAAACAACTATATCCTTTGTCCCTTGCAATGAAGTGAATAGGTAAGCACCATAGCTATCTCCTTGCACTGTAGAAATCGGAAGAGCCTCGTCAAAAATAAGAAGGCTTGATTCGTTATCTGGGTCAGCAATGTACTTTGCATAATCTTCCTTCTTTGCAAATCCCCACAAATGGTAATAGTTTGAAGCATCAGGAGAAGTACTCCAACATTGATACCCGACCTTAGCTTTTAAACTGTCATCATGTGATTTCAGTTTTTTCTGAAGTGACACTTCTATATCAAATCCGTCATGTTCGTCAAAATTACCTTTGACAATATCGAACTCAACGGCGTCTGCTTTAGTTTTCTTTGCCATATTTGTTTATTTATTTGTTCCTTTCCACTTATCTTTTCCTATCCAAGGACGGGAGCCTATCCAATGTCCACTTCCGAAACAGCTTCGAATGGCCTGCCATACGAGTCTTGTACCACGACGTATCTCTGCAATAGCTTTGTCGTTGAATGCAAAACTTACAATTTCCCTACCTTTGTGCAAAATCATTATTCGTCCTCCCAAATAGAATAATAGCAATCACTCTGTATAAGACCTTTTTCTCTCAATTTATCATACTCTTCTTGCGTGAAAGGACCAAGAATAACACCAAGGTCAGTAAACTTTGCCACTGTCTCCCAAGACTGCCCTTTATCTTTGGAATATTCTATTCCATCAGTTCCACGCCTTAAAATAGGCGTTATACCTTCTACTTTAGATTGAGTCTTTGAACCTCCAATCATCAAAAAGCCATCATCGCTAACCGATATTTCAAAACCTTTATTGAGGTATGCTCTGAAAAGCTCTGCGGTAATCTTGGTCGTTGTATTTCCTTCAGCAGAATGAAGAAGTATTTGGTCGGAGTTCGTAATAGCTCCAACTACTTGAAACAAATTCAATAATTGTCTTGGCGTTATATCTCCCATACTTATTGTCCTCTTTTAAATATTTCTTTCAATGCGTCGATATAAGCAGGTGTTAGAACCAACTCTGCGCACCGAGATATAAGCATACATTCATCTTCAGTGTACTCTTCTTCCTCTTTGGAATTATATATCTTATATGCGAGCGCATGTGCAGGCAAACCTGGAATATTCGTGTAGATTGCATTAGCAAATTCATTCTTGATATCTCGTACTACACATGTATTCCTACTAAGATCAGCAAAGACTTCTATTTTTGTAAAATCTATTTTCATATTCTAAAAACTTGATAATAATTCGCAATAATATCCAGATGAAGGGTTATAACAAAGGGCGAACCTTCCCACAACGCCTCCTTGCATATATACCTTAGATTTACTGTTCTCATCATTTCGCCTTTGATACTCCCAACGTTCTTTATTAAAAGTAATTGAAGATGCAATAACACCTACACCCATTATTTTTCCACCTTCTTCTTCTGATACTGGAGTTCTTGCTTTGCATTGTGATGCTAATACTATTGTATTAGAATTCTTATCCACAACAACTGTTATCGGCACACAAAATGCCTGATTCGTATTCTTTATTCCAAGCTGCTTCCGAACATCAGATAATTTGGGATAAAAGAACATTATCTTATCAGAAGATTTATTATTGATATAAAATGTTGTTCCAAAACTTAAATCAAATACATTCGTATCTCCCTCTCTATTATATTCCATGTAACGTCCATACTCTATAATGCCTCCTGTTACGCGCAAACCACCTTGTATATGGAGTGCTATGTCCCTATTAACAACATTATCAGAAATAATTTGTACAGCAGGTCTATAAGTATCTGAAAAGGCATTCATTTTACGATAGATATACATTGCCGAAGCACAGTACGCATCGCTCTCATCTTTTGACGTAGGGTCAGAACCTCTTCCAAGACCAATCATCATATGGGCAATATCTCCAGCACTAAAATACCCTACCTGCTGTTCGAGTAGCAGGGAAGAGCTGTTAAGATATGCGAAATTAGTCTTTTCCGAACTCCACCACTTCGAATAGTCTCCAACATAGATGCCGTTTTCGCCTATAGAGAATGGTCCAATTTTTCCTTTTCTTGCGTTAATATCTCCTTGTATAACAGCACCAGTAGCATGCAATTCCCCTTTCCGAGTCACATAAAAAGGACTCTTGGAAGGCTCTTCACTACCAACCCACAGAGGTATATTGGTATTTCCTAATCCTGCAACAGCTTTCCCATCTTCCCCTGTTATAGTTAACTGTGCAGACGAAAGGATCTGTACATTTGCATTCTTAGCAATAAGAAAAGTGAAAAAAGCAGATTGAGCGTTTATACTGAGTTCTTTCCACAACTTTGTATCAGAAAGTTCTGCCTGCTTTCCTGATGTATGCGTTGCTACGCATTGATAAACTTTCCACCCACTGGTCATACTGCTATCAGGAACTGCCACAAAATCGAGATAATTCAAGCTGTCGGTCTCTGTCTCTTCTGCTTTTGTATCGTTCCTATAAACCTGCCCTTCTATGAATGTCTGCCAAACTCTTTGAATGCAACCATTATTTCCTTTATCTCCCCTCTTTCCACTTTCTCCATCAGAAACGCAATTGATACGTTGTCTGTCAACAACATTCCCGTCTTTCATCAACAAAAATGTTGCATACGAATTTGTATTGCATACAGCCTCAGATGATATTGAAGTTGGGTTAGGAATACCAAAACCATTATCATTTAGCAGATAATTAAGTGTAAGGTTATCGTTATTTAATTCTTCAAACGTTGTAAGAATTGTTGTAGTTTCCCCGACTATCTTTTTTACCTGCATTGAAATGACCTTGTCAATGTAATCTCCATTTGCCATCAAATGAATTGTGTTGACACTTGGCATAAGCGAATACACAACACCACCCTTTCCAGCATAAGACTTATAAATCTTATACACTGTTGTCAACACAATATCGTGATTAGCCTTAAGGGTTGCAGTAACAACGATGCTTGCATTATCAGCAGTAATATTGCTTGGCTGGATAATGTGAGATTCCGGGACATACGAATAACTGATATTATGAGCTACTATGTTTATATCAAACAAAGCCCATGCGTATTCCGTTCCTTTGAACAACTGTATAGTAGTATCTTCGTAAGAACTAAGAACCGTCCCCTTGTCGTCGCAATTTAGGAAGCTCTGTTCATTTGTAAGATCAAGAACGTAGTTGGACTTACCATCAACTGTGTATTTGTTCCACAGCTTTACAGGGCTGAACGGCTGCCATACACCATTTACTTTCTTTCGCATAGAATAGAACTCGTAACGATGATTCATTCCGACCCCGCTTGGTTCATCTGTCCATCTATCAGTTTTCTTTATATTATATGGACAGAAGTTTTCTACTTGAAATTCTTTCTTAGAAGATTCATCGAGTATTGTGGGGGTGTCCATTGCGATAGGATTATCACTATCTTCTTTCCATGAATCTTGTAGAAAGAAGACAAACTCAACTCCTTTGCCATCCACGCCATCAAGAATGACAGGCACAGTCTCTTGGTCCCAAATAAAGTCACCTTGTATCAGATAGAAAATAACGCTGCTTATGTCAGTGTTTATCTGAATGGCAGAACCATAGTTATTCTTAGTTGCACCATTGTCGACTGAATACTGTATTGTCAAGCCTGCTGCGTTTACATCTTCTTCTGTCAAGATATAGTGCTTATCATCACTGCTATCACAATGAACAGCGCAGGTAATGCTTTCGATGTCAACAACGCGCGTCCCGTCTTTGAATTTAGTAAGAATCTGATCCACTGAAGGAACAAGCTGATATACATTTACATCTGCAGATTTCCTTATAGTGTGGGTAAATGTACGCTCATATTTCACACCTGCATAAACAGCTTCCCCGATGATACTAAGATTAGTTATGCTCGCAATATTATCAGGTACGCTCGTAATTTCAATATGACCTATTTTACCAGAGTCTGTTACTACTCCGGCTGTTTGAGCAATGGTAGATTTCACTTTCAATCCAGGAACTATTGCAACGGAGTCTTTTTTGTCAGATGATGATATGAGCTTTCCGGAATCTGTCTTAACACATATTTTGGACACATCAAGCAAAGTATTGTTGTGCCACATTTTCATGTCTACCACTATAGGCAGACCTATGAAGCTACGAGATTTTGTGTTCCAGCTAACAGCAGAGTTCTCGTTTGTAATATCAGCACCTATAAATGGTTCGCTTTGATGCTTGATAGTTATAGGAAAACTCTTAGTAATTGTAGCTCTCCCTTCACAATCTACGAGAATATCAACCGAACAGGACTCCATCTGACGCATTTTGTCATAGTCAAATGATGAATCGTCTACTGTCCCTGCTATACCGTCCTTAATGTTATCGATTGCAGTGATATATAGCGTTGAATCCTTAATGAGACAAGAACAGCCATGTGGTTGTGCATAGAGTTTATAAGTGCCGGCATCAGCAGTCTCATTATCAGCGCAGACGGTGAGAATCTTATTATTATTCCTTACAGTAATGGCAGAGTGAATTCTATACAGACGATATGGGTTGCCGTTTCCATCGATATCTTCTGAATAGAGCCCGCCAACCACATTACCTACATCATCCACCGTTACAACATCAACATGTTCTGAGAAGTTGACATTATAGTTCCTGATTTTCTTTTGAAGTTCCTCAATAGTGTCGTCACCAATTTGAGCTATCTTTCCATTAAAATAAATATTGTTCAGGTAAGCAGAATAGCCGGTCATATCTGGACAACCATCGTCCTTATATGACTTCATGAGACCATCTAACTCACCTATCTGCATAGCTATATTGGCAAAGGTATATTCCCAATCATCAACACCTCTCAAAAATTGAATGTAGCTCTTGGTAATACAAGTTGATTCTTGTCGGGTTTTATTAGTGAAGTTGCCATATCCCGCAAATTTCATAAAACGATGCGGATGTCTTCCGTACGTTCTAACTTTTTCAACCCTACCAGTATCAGAATCTGTTACCTCTTTTGTATATGGTCGAAGCGAGTATGATATAACTTCATTATACCTACCTGACACATTTGTAACGCGAAAATAACACGTAGTGAATCCTGCACGGGTCATGTTTCCTTTAAGGTCGTCCATATCCTCTGTGGAATCTTCTCCGTCCCCAAACTGATACATACCTATGCAGATGTCATCTTTCTGACAGGTTCCACCTTCACCATCTTCCAGTTTCAATTTGATTACACCTGTTGAATCAGAAAGCCTTTGAACAGACTCAACAATACCATTACACCAAGATTGTCTAAGATCTCCAGCTATATAAAGTGTTCTATTGAGGCGCATCTCCGGCACCTCAAGCCACTTTCTTAACAAAAGACTATCAAATTCTGCTTCACCATCAGAGCTTACAATTCCACCTCTACCTTGTAGACCATGTATAAATTTTGCGCCAAAATAGGTGTTTCCTATAAGATTTGAGTCTCCCTTTACAGTATCATCACCATTTATGACTTGTGAGCCAAGAATAGAAGATATAACCTCCTTTACATTGCCACCATCAGTTCCTATGAGCTGTGAGCCAGCAACGGTCAATACAGACAAAACTTGCAGCTCTTCAGCCGTAAGTTTATGATCAGTCGTATCATCACCTGTCTTTGACAAAAATGAGCTGACGATTTCATAAAGTAAGTGCCCTACACGCTGGGCTGAATTAAGCCCTTGTTCAGTTTCCTCACGAACTATGGTCGCCAGCTCTAAGAGTTTTTCTCTTGTGAGCATATTATTCTCCTATTTTTCGTATTACAATGGAATTTGTTGGAATTAATCCTGGTTTGTTTCTTTGTCGATAATACTGCGGAAATTTATCCCGTATAAAGTCCTTTACTTCGTTGAGAAACCCATTTGCAGCAGTAAGAGCATTATTATAGCAATCTGACCGTTCTTTCGACGAAATATGTGAGGAATAGGAGTTATCTTTAATAACTACCCCAGCACGTGTTAATTGGAAATCTCCGTCCATAACATATTGGGCGTATACAAAGTAGCTAATGGCCATCTTAAGTCCACTTAACATGTGAAAATCATCTCGTTTATCCGTATACTCGCCACCATTAAGAAGTATCTCCAAATTTTCATCTTTATCACTTTGCTCATTGTCCAAATACTCCAACACCTTAGCAAATAGCTTATCACCGAGAGTTGGCTTTACATTCAACCTCTCAGTTTCATATATGTATGAAAGGAGCTTATCTTCATCGACCTTACTGCTAATTGGACGACCAAGGTCTCTTATTTCTGCTGTAGTTACAATATGTTTCATTAGGCTTTACTGTGACGGTCTTTATCGTCGGTACTCTCATTGGATATGTGCTTAACTGGAAGGATTGAATAATCTTCAGAGGGACACACTGGCTTCCCATCATTATCTCTCATATCCCATTTTGAGAACACCTTAGCAAAAACTCGGGAGATTTCCTTTCGTTCTTTCTCCACGTAAGAGTTATAGTAAGCAAATGCATCATTGATAGTAGTGCCACTAAATCCGAGCTTTCCAATACGAATACAATAAAATGGTTCCTGTCCAAACGCAGCATAAATACGCTCTACTGTGGAAGTCTCCGTCACCGTAAACTTAGAGTCAAAATTTTGTGACTCAAGTTTTTCAAATTTAGGAATATCTTCTTCAGCGTTTACGGTAACATCCATAATGGAACAGGCATTGGTATCTCCTTGGAATATATCGAGGTTCTGAGAGAATTCTTCTCCACCATCATTGTTTTTTGCCTCAAGTCCAGTTGTTGGATCTATACCTAATGAGACTGCCTTCTTATGAATAAGCATACCTGCAACAAGAAAGTTGTTTCTTACATTTCGGTATTTCACATTATCAATACCGTCGTCGGTTGAAAGAGCTGTAACGATCTTGTCGTATTTAGGCTTTGGATATACGAAACGACCATCCATAGAGTACCAAAGAACCTGCCCTTGGTATTTATCAATGCCACCACACGTCTCTATTTGGTCAAGAATAACCTCCTGATTGGTGTTGAAGACAAAGAATTCCCTTACATTTGCGTCTGTTATTTCGATACGCTTACCATTTCTCGTTTTCTTTCCCGTCCAATCGGGATGATACTTGATATGTGCAACCCTACCAAGATCATCTTCCTCTTCAAGACGACATCCTTCAAATAACATATGCTGTATTTCCACGATTTCACCCATCATATTGTAATTAACATGAAGGGCAAAACCATGAAAATGGGCGAGGTCTACGGCAATAAGATGAAGAATGTCGGAAACCGTATCTCCATGCCTATTGCAGACGAAATCACCGAAAAACTTATCCTTCAGCCCATCACCTTCTATGAATCTCTCGTAAAGTTCACAACACGTTCCGCCCGTCGGACTATTTAAAATCAATGATAGCATACGTTGCGGATACAAATTATCCTTACCGTATGACTGAATGTTCATCGACGATATATAGTGCGTATCAAAGCGTCTATGTGCTCGCTTTACGTTATTTATATTCATATCAGTGTTTTAACTTATGATAGAGTTTCTCGGAGTCCATATACTACATTTACTTTGCAATATCGCCAGTCTTCTGCTCTTTTGCAGCTTTCTTTGCAGGAATTTCACTACCAGCGCTCTGTGCATCAGAGAGAGCTTTCTTTAGTGTTTCAACTTGTTTCAAAAGCTCTTCATTGTCATTAATAAGTGATTCCTTTGCCTCTGCGAGAGCCTCCTTTTCAGAAGTGAGAGCCTCATTCTTTGTGGTCAACTCAGCAATTTTGTCATTGAGTTCTTTTGTGGAGCCCTCAGCAACAGCCTTTTCCTCGTTCAAAGTCGAAATCTTCGCCTCCAACTCTTCGTTTTTCTTCTGTTCGTTGGCAAGGTCACTGTTGGCAGTTTCGAGAGCGGACTTAAGACTCTCGATGTTTACCTGCAATTCCTCATTACTTTTTGGTTCTGCTGATGCTTTCTCTGCAAGTAAAGTCTTACGGGCATCACAGAGTTCTTTGTAATTTTCAGGATACTTCGCAAACAGATCCAAACGGTTCGCATTCTCATTGAGAGCGTCCATAGCAATCTCATCCGTAAGATTTGCATTGGTGAAGACCTGCCCATTGAGAGCATGGAGAAGAACACCATTCAACAGTATGAATTTCTTTTCTTTTGGCATAATTCCTTCTTTTTTTAGTTTTGAATAAATTAATATATAGGCGTCTCTGTAGCAATTACTGCATGAAGTATTCTTGATTTGTTCTCCAAACAGAAACGCATACGTATCTTTAATAAAAAGCCTGTCAGTAGATGAGAAGCCGTCGTCATAACGCCCCCTCATCTCTAACAGTACAGCCATTGTTTCACTAAATGTTAACATTGGCAGAGTTCTTTAACCTCCAGGTACAACACTTGGGGTGGTACCACTCAATGAAGCCAGCACCTTTCGGGTTTTATCTTCATCTGTATCCCAAAGGAACAAGCCAGATGATGGAGCCTGCTGTTCCTGCAAGGTAACACTCCAACCGCCATCGGTATCATCCGAGTTCAGATCCCGTGTAGATGCCGTCAGTTTAAGTCCTTGTTCGAAGCCATAAACTTCAAAAAGATTCTTACTGCCTGCACCAGCAAACTTATTTTCAAGGACAACAACGAATTTACCATTCGCCAACTTGTCAATGATGTCATGAGATACTTCTGGACCACTGTTGAGGATTACGAACGCAACGGTCTTATTCCATTTTGTTCTATAAGTACCTACAGCAGCTTCGATAGTCGTACCATTGAAAGGTGAGCCTTCCGGTACGATAATCTTGTATCCCTTTGCACCAGTGGCGAGAGCGAGAGCTGTAATCGAGTTCCCTGTGCGATTGCACTTGCCTTTGACTACATCGGCATAATTCATGATGTAGCCAGTAGTCTGGAGACCTTTCTCAGACATGTTTGTGCAATCGAACTCGATATCCTTAACTAATTTGAAATCGCATTCAGCCATTTTACAAAAGTTTTATTGGTTAGTAAGCGGCTTGGATCAGTGCGTCTTCACCTACGAGGGTACCAAGTGTAGAACTTGCGTAGATGAAATTCTTACGTTCCTTGTCGCTAAATGTGAGGCTCAAAGATGCAATCTTGTCGTCGTCCTCAGTTCCAACGAACAAGTTGTTAGGAGAGCAAACAAGAGCACGATGAGGATTGTTAATCTTGGTACCATTGTCCTCGTACTTCTTGATCATGCGATCCCAAACATCAAGCACAATCATCTTCACGCCATCATACTCTGTGAGCTTGATACCTGAAGCAATCTGTTTAACACTCATAGTATACTTACCATACTTGTCTACGAGGTCATTACGCAACGCCTTGAACAGAGAGTTGGTTGTCATGATACAAGCCTTCTTGTCGTCAAAGATGCGAGAATCAGCATCAGAAAGCAAGTCGTCAAAGAGCTGTACAGCATAACCTGAAGCTTTGGCTGCCTGTTTCTGAGCATCGTATGAAGACTCCGTATTGGCTGTAACTTTTGTTCTCTGCTTTTCATTAGCTGTACAGATAGCAAACAACTGCTTCCACAATCCGTCATTAGCAGTAAAGAGCTTAGTATTAACACCTGTGGTAATAATACCACCGCCAGCAATATCTTTTGCGGCAGTGTCACCGAACCATGTGAGACGCCAATACATGTTGTTAAGAGCCTGCTTCAAAAGAGGAATAAGAACGAGGTCCCAATATGGGGTGTCCTGCAAGTCTGCACGATCTGTGCCTCCCTTTAATCCATTCTTTCCAATGGTTTCCTCGATTTCCTTATAGCAAAGCTCCAATGGAACTTCCCACTCACCCATTTTCCAAGTCTTCTCTACACCTGTAATAGAGACTTTTTCGTAATGAACGTCACAGCCTGAAGACTTGTAGCCGACATCCTGAATCTTGTCAACATAACCAAGTTTCTTTCCATCTTCTTGCTTTGACTTAGTTGTTACAACGGTATCGAGATCCGGGTCCTGGAAAGTGGATGTGAACATCAACTCACGAAGGTCGGTAATCGCACCGTTGTCTACGGTAAATTGTTCCCAATTAATCATATTGTATTCCTAATTAAATTAAACATTGGTTGATTAGATGATTATTCCATCTTACGGTTACGCTTCTTCGCGTTAGCTTCCTTTGCTTCACGAATCATTCGCTGCGTCTTGGTTTCTTTACCATCACCCTGCCCTGGAGTCTTGTGAGCTACGAACGTACGATTTTTAGTAGTAAAGGTAGACTTCATAGAAGTAATCTTATCAAGCCATTTCTTTCCGCCAGCCTTAGCAATGAGGGTGAGAATCTCTCGCTGTTCGTCAGTTGTCTGATTACCCTTTAAGGCAGAAATCTCGTCGTCCTTAGAAGCGATTTGTTTCTTGAAATCATCAATCTGAGCCTGCAGGTTGTCGATGACTGCTTGCTGCTGATCTGGGGTAAGGTCTCCACCCTCATCTCCTGGCTCTGAAGGTTCACTATCGTCAACCCGTGTGATATCGGTAATGACTCCATCCTGCACAATAACGTGAGAACCATCATCCATTACGTAGTCTCCGTCTGGATAAGCGATATCGCCTACCTGTGGGTCTCCATCTTCTCTCTCGACAGTAAATCCATCGCCAGAAGAAGATGTGATGTACTGATCGATGATCTTAATGTCGTTGATGTCTTCAATCTTTTCAACGCCAAACAGCGAGCACACACGCTGTACAGCGTTGGCATCGCACTCAATCTTTCCTTTTGTCATTTCTTTGTTGTTTTTAAATTTGAACTGTTTCTTGCTGTCATTCATTTCAGGGAGTATGGACCCGATAAAACCGAGTGCCATTGCTGTCTGCATATCTATGTAAATATCCTTATCCATCAACTCACTAAGAAGTTTTCTATCAGAACCTGTACGGCTCACGTAAAGATCAAGAAGTTTTCCTGTCTCTACTCGAAGCTGCGAAGCGAGATTTCTCATTTTATCCGCTTGCTGCTCCAGCTCTTCAAATGTCAATCGTTCGCTCCTTACTTCATAACCTGCAAGGGCTGGGTTGTGAATACAGATGCTCGCATTGCGATATGCGTATCGCCTTTCTAAAGGTGCCGTCAATAGAATTATCGTGGCAATAGATGAGCATTTACCCTCGACAGTTGCTGATATTTTCTTATCTGTCTGGCGCAAAGCGTCATAAATGGACCACCCCTCAACACAGTCTCCACCGTCACAGTGGAGACGGATATCAATATCAGGGTCGTCTGGAGACAAATTACTAATGAAGTCGCGAATGTCTGAAAATGTAGTTGAATCAGTGCCTGCTTCCTGCAAAACGAGCTTCTCCTGGTCATCAACTATGTCATTATAGATTTTAAGTACGGCCATAAAACAATAATTTTGTACCAAAATTACAATAGCAGCTATACGAAAACAGAAATACGCAAATAAAACAACTGAAAGAGTATTTCAGTAAATACTTGCATGATTGATTAAAAAGAATTATTTTTGCCAAATAAAACAAGAAATATTTATAATTATGAGAAAACTGATAGCTTCATTATTGTTACTTGCTTCCTTGCCGATGGTAGCGCAAGAAATCGTCATTGACGACGTACAGAATGGTGTTCGTTCAACTGCTACTGACTTTACGGTATGCCGCAGTGTAACCGACAAAATGGTTCTTTCTGTTGGGATAAACTCCATTATTTCCGAAGAAAAGAAAGATACGACTCTGTATTTAAGCACGAAAATAACCTTTACAAAGCCTTTGGAAATAAACAAAGGAGGAACAATGCTTCTTAAACTCTCTGACGATAGCGTTATGGAACTTCATGCAGCTACTGCTTCATCTGGGACAGTGAGGGATGTCCATTCTGTAAATGGATTTACATATAGCGACTACAGCATCACGCCATCATTTAAGATTTTGCCAGAACAATTAAACGATATCATTAAGAAGGGCGTAAAGAAAATCAGAATAGAAATTTCTCCGTCATTCTACGATAAGGAATTCAAGAAAGATAAAGTTGGTGAGGCGTTGTCTGTCAAAAGAGAACTATTAATGAAAGCCATTGCTAAACCTAAATCAATGAAAGAAGGGTTCTAAAAAGAAGGCGGACCGACACCTTACATGATGCCAGTCCGCCTTAAAAATGAACTAAACAAGAATATTATTTCAGGTCTGCTCCCAGCCTTTTAATGAGAGCATACACTGTTCTGTCTGTTATATTGTATTCATCCGACAGAACGGACGTTACATAAGCAACTTTTTCACCTCTTGCTATCATTTCTTTTGCTTTGTTAAATAGTGGAACAAATTCCACATCACGTGCGAGAATATGGTTGTCATTCATAAATTTTACAACAGCCTCATATTTTTCTAAGAATTCAGCTACTATCATAATGTATCGATATTATTAATTATTTCTACTCTTCTCTGACCCTCGTTGATATCTTCCACTGCTACAACTGGGGCAGGAATATTCTCTACACCTTGCACGATTCTATCGGCAAATTCTCCCTGTTGAGAAACGTGGTCATTTATTCTGCTTGCTTCGAATGGTGCATTTCCTCCAATATCTCCAAATGCAGAGGTTATCGGATAAAAGTCCGACCTTTCTGAACTGATGGTTCCATTTGCCAATCCAAATAGCTCTCGCTGATCACCTTGCGTGAAAGCTCCGGTCTTACCTGTCAATTGCTTGTGCATATTCGACTGTTGTCTTTCGTTGAGGACCATTTCGCCATCATTGACACGTATGGTGACCTGATCCATGCCATTCTTTGTTCCATGCCCATTAACAACACCTCCAGATGCAAACTTTGCTGAGTTTACAGTGGATATGGCTGTCGCAACATTGGCAATCACAGTTGCTACCGTAGTGGCTATAGCTGCAAGGTTAGCAGGGAAAGGAAGAGACGATGCTGAGGCAATACCTGAAGAAATGGCTCTACCTGTATCAATGGCAATCTGTGCAAGAGTCATTATTTTGCTAATCTTTGCAAAAGCCGTATTGCTTTCTCCGATTGCAGCTGTGAGCTTTATAAGAGAATTGGTCACTGTAGCTTCTGCATCGAGTTTTGCTTTTGAACACTCTGCTTCGTAATCATCAATAGCCTTCTTACTTTCAGCATATTTCTGTCTTGCAGCAAGGAGCTCTGCGTGATACTCTTCTTCTGTCTGAGTTTCCATCTGCCCCCTTTCCTGTAACTGCTCAAGATATTCCTCGTCCGCATCTCTTCTAACTTCAAGAATTGCTTCCTGCTCTTCTCTCGTTCGATCTATTTTAAGACTCATCTCGGCTATCTCGTTCTCTACAATCTTCTGCTGCTTCTGCATCTGTTCATTCTGATAAGCATCCTCCGCTTGTGCATCTTCCTGTCGTTGCCTTTCAGTAATATCGGCTTTCTGCTTATTATAATTATCAAGGAGTGCAAGCTCTATATCCTTGCGTTGATTTATTGCATCAAGTTCGAGCTGCGTCTGTCCTTCAAGCTGAGCCTCCTTATAGCTATTTTCTATAGCTGAGATATGCTTCTGCTGCTCCTCTATCTTTTCATCGATTTCGTCGTACTGCTTTCGATAGTTTTCGTCACGCTGTTGCTTTTCAAGTCTGTACCGCTCTTCTGTTCCCTTGTGAGAGTTCTTGATACGCAATTCAAGTTCCTTAGCGTCTTCTTCTATTAATTTGTTATATCGCTCCATATACAGAGCTTCGAGCTTCTCGTCTTTTTCTTTTTCAAGTGCAAGTATCTTGTTATTGATAGCTTCTTTCGCATTTACCGTGAGTTTTTTATCCTCGTCCAGTTTCTTTCTAAGGTCTCCAATCTGCTTTCTGTATTGCACAAGTACCTCTGCTCGTTGTCGCTCAAGGTTATCTGAGATTAGCTTAGTTAGCGCTTCCTGCCCCTCTTGAACAATACGGTTCATTTCCTCTTGATGACGCTTCTCTTCGTTTTCTTTTTGCTTATTATCAGTCTTTTTGGTTGTAGTTTTCTTTTTGTCTTTCTTCTTAGGGAGCTTTCCACCACCTCCTCCACCTCCAGTACTTGGTCCAGATGTTGTGGCTACCTCTTCTTTTGGTTTTGGTTTTGCCTTAGACTTTGGCTTCGACTGTCCATTCTGTTTTTTCGGAGGAGTTTGCAGAGATTTTGCTTCACTCTTTACAGTTTTAACAACATTACTAACACCATTCTTAACGTTGTCCCATGTCTTCTTATAATAATTCTGCACAGCGCTTGTAACTTGTGAAATACCATTTTTCATTGCCGTGAAATCTAAAGTAAACAAGCCTTTGAGAGCTGTACCAACTCCACTTATAACACCTATCAGGGCTCCAAATGAATTTGCAATGTTCTTTACGACAATCTTTATTACTTCCCACGCTGCAGTAAATGACACTTTCATATACGAAATTGCAGCCCTCACCAGCATAGAGTTATTATATAGATTAACCATCCATTTTATCGCTCCAGCAATAGCATTGACTAATAGTTGTAAACCTGTTTTTATAAGATTTCCAATCGTAGCCTTAAACGATCTGAACTCCTCGCTGCTTGAAGTCAGCATCTCGTCAAGCTGCATAAATAACTCTAAAGCAAGAGATATGATAGCCGTAAGAATAAACGTCTTCATTGCTGCATTTGCAGTTCTTACAAACCCCTGTACTGCAACCTTAGCAGTAATCATTCCTTTTTGCCATGCAGACCCAGAAGCGTATGCTGCTGCTGTTTCTGTAGCTTTTATTTCGGCAGTCTTGGCTTTATGGAGAGCTTTTTCTGTTTCTCCGAGATGAGCTTTCTGTATTGTTAGTTTGTTTTCTATGAGTCCTCTTTCCTCTGCTGACGCCGTTTCAAGTTGTCTTTTAAGAGTTTCCACATTTCTGCGTTGTGTTACTTCCTGCTGTGCGAGAGTATTCACATTTGCCGTTGCACGTTCAGCATTTGCAATCACAGAGGAACTTGATAAAGTTGCAGATTCTCTGATATGCTGCACAATCTTCACAAGGGAGAAAGCTGCAAGGATAGAACCTACGACATGAGCAAGTTCCTCAAAATTGTCGCGCACATAAGTTATTCCTGCCGTAATAGCATCAAGTGGTCCTGTCATATTCCCAGAGGCACTATCAAATATAGTAATCAACAAACTTTCGAAAGCTGACTTAAGAGAGTCAATTGAGACCGTTACGTTAGAGTAGCTTTGCTGGAACATTCTATCCGTAGTACCGGCAGCATCAGAAACTGTTACAAGTTTTTTCTCCAGTCCATCGAGGCTATTCAAAAGCGTTAATGCTGACGGAGCTGCAAGTCGCCCAAAGACATCGCCAAGGTCACGCATCGAAGTCTTAGATTCCATGATACCACTTTCCTTCAACTTTATAAGCGTTTTGGTAAGTCCTTCTGTCCTCACGGTGTTCTGATCGATATGTATTCCATACTTATCAAAGACTGCAATTTGAGCCTTTGTAGGCGAGGTTAAGCCCATTATAATCTGCTTGAGCATCGTACCTGCCTGTGCGCCTTTTACATTATTATCGGCAAGAACACCAAGAGCTGCATTCGTTTCTTCAAATGAAATACCCAAAGCATAAGAGATTGGTGCAGTATTCTGCATAGCTTCATTTAAACCAAGAATATCAGTAGCAGAAGAAGCCGCTGTTTTTGACATGACATCATTAACCCTATTCACTTGATCAACACCCAAGTGAAAAGAATTGAGCATGTTTGTTGTAATATCTGCTGCATCTCCCAGTCCTATAACATTTGCTTGCGCAAGATGAAGTGTGCCCTCCAATACAGAAGTAGCATCAGATGCTGACAGACCATTTCTTGTAAGATTTTCCATAGCCTCACCTGCTTCCGAAGCCGTATACCGAGTAGAACCTCCAAGACGAAGAGCCTCATCACGCATCATCTTGAATTCTCCCGTCGTAGCATTTGTTACTGCTTGAACCTTAGCCATTTGGTCATTGAAAGCACGACCCACTTCCATTATCTGTTGTGAAAGTCCAGCAAAGCTCATTCCTCCAAAAACACCTGCAATAATTCCACCAAGATTTCGTACACGAACACCAAGCGCGTCAAGAGAATTTGCAGCGTCTTTGTAGTTTCCTACATTCCGATAGAATCGCTGGGTAGCAAACTCCGCTTCTTTCAATTCTGTTGTTACAGAGTTTATTTTATTTTTCAATTCCGTTCCATGAGCACTTGACCGTTCAGCCTTACTGAGATTGTCGTACTCTTGTGTCAGAGAAGCCAAGCGAGCTCTAAGTTGCACTAAAGAGCCATTCTGCTCTTGCTGCGCCCTCATCTGATTTGTCATTTGCCTTGTAAGCATCATACTCGCATTCTGTTGCATACGAATATACTGCTGCGAAGCAGATAAGGACTTATTGTACTCCTCTCTACTTATCAATCCGTCTTTCAACTGCTGCTTGAGTGACTTCTCTGCCTCTCGTGCGTCTTGAATATTTCTCTGATACTCGGACATCTTCTTGATGGCATCGTCATATTTGACTTTAATCTCGAGTATCTTAGTTACCGCTTCATTACTCATTGTTGTTTGCTTTAATTAGACTGTTTGGTATTTTAAGAAGCTGAACTGTACATTTACCGTCAGACTTTCTTTTTATGCTCTGTATTCCGAAATAGCTTCCATATTGTCGGAGATACACAGGAACACTCATATCAAGGTTTCCAAGTGTGAATTCGTCAAGATCCATATTATCAGTTACCACATACGGGTGCCTAAGCATTTCTGAAAAGACCTTGTACCGAGTATCCATAAGTCCGCCTTTGCTTCGGAAGGACAATTCTTCAAATGTAAGATAATCGAGTGAAGAATGTTCTGTTGTACCAGTTGTATTCTCAACAGCTTCATTCTTGTGTCGAACTCCTATTCGTGGTTTGCATTCTTTGAAAACAAATCCCTCGACCTCCTTTGCATAAGAAGCATACTGTAGATAACCCGTACCCTTTAGTTTGACGTAATTAATAACCTTTCCTGATTCATAGAGAGGAACTTTAGCCATGCCTCGATCTGTATCGCATCCCTCAAATGGTAGAGTAAACACATCATTTTCCGTATTCAGATATGGGTCCTTGATTTCAAAGCTACCAGAATACTTCGGATTGTCTTCGTTATCTGATTTCCACCGAAGTTTGTTCACTTGCGCCCAGTCACTAAGCACAAAATCTATTGATGACGGCATGGCATAGTCATTCGTTAAAAAGTTCGACCAATCAACCGCTTTGCCAACATTGTCTATCAGATCTCTGTAGAGAACAAGCCTCAACTTACCGTTATAAATGATAGGGTATCCTCCAACAACATAGAACACACCTTTAAGGAAGTCTATGGGCTTCATTTCAGGAAAATTCGGTTCAAAATATATAGGAGTAGCATTCTGCAAGTACTCCACCTCCTGTGTTTCTTTCTGATATGGGTGTCCTTCCTTGATACATGGAATAACTTCAATATAACTTTCATAAATCGAAGGTTCTTGATCAGTCTTCTTACTCTTCAGGTAGATTTTCTGACCACTTTCATCCATACATGGAACTGTAGCATCACCTATATAGGCTCTCTCTGCTCCGTCAATCCAGACGCGACGGCCTTGTCGTATTTCTATTACGTCCTCCCATTTATACTCACCTATATGAAGACCCTCCCAATCACCATTACCTGGATTGTCATTATCTGAAACTTCCTCCCAATCTGTGAGATACTCAAACCTCACTTCATACCATTTTCCTTGTTCAATCCCCTGTAATATTGAAGAACTCGGAGTAGGTAATTTAACACCAACCCACTCTCCACTTATGTACGTTGCAGAAAGCGCAAGAAGCTTCGAAGCGTCTTTGTTTCCGATGCCATTTACTATTGTTAGCTTTACATTCGAGAATATTTCCGCTTCGGTCTTGTCTATTCGAGCTGCATTGATAAAAACTCTAACATGGGTTTTTACTTTGTACTTCATATTTAAGAAGAAGCCATACCATGCACGTATATGATTTGGTGCTTTTACCTGATGTATCCACCCTACACGCATATTATAGAAAGTCGGATACTTATAGGATTCTAATTGCGTGTGTCCCCCGCTAAATTCTGTTGCCATTGGCTCGAACACCCATCTAAACTTATTCCTTTCCTGATAGAATTCACTATCATTCATGGAAGTTATAGGACAATATAAAGAATCCAAAAGTTTTTCTACCTTTCGTTCTTTAGTTCCATCTTTTTGTGTGTACTCCCTCGTAAAATCGTAATCAATGTTGAACTTCTTAAATATTCTGTCCAAAAGATACGTGACTTTAAAACTTGGAAGATAATAAAGATACCCATAAAAGTCATCACCTACAACACCATTAGAATATCGAAGACACATGATATCCTCACCATATTCACTACTAATCTGTGATTGTGTCCATTGTTCCCACATCACGAAGTTTGGCTGGATGTCTTTACCGCCAAACAGTTCTGGCAACGTTTTGTCCTCGTCTATTATACTCTGTATCGCAGATAAGGTTCCCCACGTAAGAACTATCTTGTAATAATCTTTATCAGTTCCTATTAGATAAGCGTTTGCTGGTCCAAGAACATCAATACCATTGCAATAGTATCTCGCACTCATTCGTCTTCCGAGAGATGATTTTATTCCGTTTTCAAACACATAAGCGTTATGTTCTGCTGACTCAGGAGATTCAAATATCTGCCTGTTCGTTGCGGTCATTGGTAGCTTTATAGTGTATGAATGAGAACACTTCATCTTACTGATATTAGAAAGCATTACAGATTTCCATTCGAGTGAAATGTTCGTGTCACCAATATTTACCGACTTTCCGTCGATATAAAGCATTTCGAATTGTTTCATAACATCTGAGCGTTAGTGTTTGGTAGCAGAATCTTGAATTCAAAATCTTGCATTATAGTAACCTTGCGCTTACTGGTCGAAGTGTCAATAACTACTGGCTCCCAGCCAACGCCTGCATCCTTGTGATACAAGTCTATAACGGGGGAGGTAAGAATACTTTCCAGCATATTGAACTCAGCCTCATCGACATTCGGTGCACAGAGATTCAGTTTTGTCTCTGAAAAGAAATATTGTTGTCGTTTTATGGAACGGAAACTGTTTCCCTTCTTGTCGACATAATTCATTGTCAGCTCTTGCCCTCCGTCATCATTTTTAATTTCCTTAACACCCTTTTCAAACAACCAGTACTGAAGCCTCCCATGTCTGTCTATCCAGCGTAGGAATACGCCATCAGTAGCATTGTCTTCAACACAGGTTACTATTTGTGCACTTGCAGGGTGGAATGTATAATCGAAAGTATAATCCCAAGGAGTTAATGTAGCTACCGTTCCTGTAACTGGCTCTATCTCCTGAAATGAAGCGCCATCAAATATTGACACTTTCATTGGATAGTTCTTAAACCACCGAATGACTCTTTCACCATTAAATCGCTCTCCTGGCGCTATGTTACCCCAGATAGCAATTGACGTGAATGTAAAAGTGTGCGTGCCGTCAGACACATCGACACTCACTTTCATTGAGCGCTTCTCTACGATATTATACACATCAAACATCAGTTGCAATGCACGTGAGATATTAATAATGGCAGTATGAGAGAAACACATTGTTTCTATGGGGAATGTCTTTTCTCCATTACTAACCGTAGTTACCAATGAAAGTGCAGGGCAATCCGTGACCTTTATATAGGTTGGATTAAATGCAAAGCATATCTCGTCAGGATAAGCAATATCACCCAAATCGTTAGTTACTGTTCTCATTACTCTTGAATTTGTTATTGATAGTATCTATTTCCAGAGCAAGTTTCTCACCTACTCTGTCACCAATGTTACCAAGTGTCTCCTGTAGAGCTTTACTGTAAATGTCTTTCGTGACCCCTTTTCTGTGCAGAACAGTCCCTTTCTTCATGATGGTATGAGCAATTGCACCAGCAAGACTCTGTAACTTCATTTCTGAACTTAGCTTAGTACCACTTTTGGGTGTGTAGTCTGAATAGTTGATGCCCTTAGCCTCTATCCAATTCTTAATTATTTCTACAAAGTTACGAGGTACTGCTCCAGGTTTTCGCCCCCTCTGCAAGTTAAGAAAAACAGAACTTCCAAAGAGTATACCTCCAAATTCACTCGTTTGTACAGTCAGCGATTTCATTGTGCGCCCAGAAGCATTTATCCTTTCCTCGATCATCCTGCTTTGGATATTCCTCTTCAGGAGTTCCATTTCTTGCTGTAAAATACCCTTTATAGTTTCCATTATCTGCGAGGATTTGTTACACACAAAGATTGACCTGCTGTTTCTTTCAGCGTCGGCTCAATGATAATTCCCGAATTGATACTGTCTGTGGTATCGATAGGCACCTGATACTTTACGTTCCCCTGTATCGTTTCGAAATACCCAGATTTGTTTAAGGCATCTATGAAACGAAGAGAGAGCCTTTTCATTCTCTCAACAACACAATCCTCTGCTACGGCATCATCGTCATGCACTGTCTTATCAAGAAATGCTATCGCACAATCAGGCATATCCCTTGCCTTACCATTGCGTATATCAAAAAAACCACTGGCAGGCTGAATGAATATTATACATGGAGTCGGAACCTTATCAAGGTCTACATTAGCCTTAGTCCAGTCATTATAGATGTAGTTCACACCCCCTATGGTCTTTGCTACAGCACGAACTTTTCCTTCAACAGTTCCAAGCTGGTCTTCGTTGTCTTTTACGACAGACTCTGTTACCACATTCGTCTTTTCTTTATTAGCTCTCATTATCTGTTAGATTTACGTTTATAAACTTCACGAAGCCTACGGTCATATTCCCTCAGCTCGTTATCATTTTTCATACACTTGTAGATTCTTACCCAAGGGACATTGCGAACCTCATTCTGATCCGTAATCCTCATCCTTCTTGCATACCAGTCAAGAATTCCGAATGAACCGAACTTTAACCTGTCCACTCCAGCCTGCTTTTCCTCACTGTCAAAATGCGGTTTTATTGCTTCGAATAGTTTATTGATACGTTCCACTTCCTTATTGCAGAAGTAAACAAACCATAACACTCTTTCAGCACTTTCTTTCATGATGTCTTCCTCGCTGACGCCAAGAATAACCTTACAGCAGTTCACAATAGCGAGTAACCCTGCAGAGTTGTCATGCAGATCATCGAGCTGCCCATAGGAAATCATATTTAGATTCTTAGGAGTTTCCTTTCCGCAGACAGAAACAGGGCGAGGCAGATTCTTTATAGCAGAATACTGCTCCTCCCTTTCTTCTTCGCCTGCACAGGAAAAGATAAGTGCATATCGATAAAATGGAAGGTAAAGCTGTCGCTTTCTCCGTAACCGTGATATTTTGATGTATATTGCCTTAAATAATCCCATACTACTTAATTATTTGAATAAACCGTAACATTTGATTTAATGCCTTGTCCCTGTGTTTTGACTCTACGGAAGTACATCGCCATGATTAGGGCATCTAAATAGTCAGGAGAATGACCCAGAATAATCTTCATCACTTCCTTCTTGATAATGCCAAGTCTACCAGTATCACGGTCTATGTAAGCTTGTTTCAAAGCTCCAAGTTCGTCCATAATATTCACCCTCTGGTCGGGAGTACATATAATCCTTATTGCACGCTTATTGATAAGCTCCGCAAGTTTAAACGCACACTCACTCTTCAGGCAATCATAACGTGGGTCCATAGGAGGCGAACCACCATGAAATTCTTTGATACCCTCAAGATAAGATTCCAGAAAAGAACCCATACCGTCAGCATCAACAATGGTAAGAGAGCGTGGAATAGAATCACGTATCATGAGATTTTTCAATTGCGTTTCTACTTCCTTTCCTGGAGAATATGTCATGTCTACAGGGATTCTGAAAACATTACCAATCGAAGAAGTACACACAAAACGGTCGTGCCCTTTCCCTGCAATATCGGCAGAACAACTATGTGCACCCACTTCTGGTACATGCTCGTTGTGAAATAAGTCGCTTATAGCATCGAAATCGCACAGTGTTGCAGGGTCATCATCGTATTCAAAATTCCCAAAATATAGGCGCTGTACTGTGACGGGGTCGGCTTGCAGGAGGTTATCAAGATAAGCCTTCTCTAAATGAGGATTATCCGTAGGAAGTGATTTTATGAATTTCCTCGTCTTACGGATTGTTCCCTCCTTGTCGGGCTTTACAAATTCATTGTATATCCAATTTCGCTTAGGATTACAAGTATACAAAGACTTTGGAATTGTATGCCATACTGTCCCGTCAGGATTCTTTCCCCTAAGAAGAGAGAATCGACCACGAAGGACAGATACAGCCTTTTCGCAAATTTGCTGAGCCTCATCAAGAAAAGCATCTGTGATTTCAAGAGAGCCTATACGATCAAACTCTGGGTCTGATGGTTTCAACTTGAGGTCGAAAAAAAAGATTTGACTACCATTTGCGAAGTTGGCAATCATATCAGTTTTGTTATAGGTAACATAATCACGAAGCCCCAGCATCTTGAGAACCTTAAAAAAGGTCACAAGTGTCGTAGTCTTTAATCGCACAGATTCTTCACGAGCTATCAGTCCTACACTGCCAGCCATCGACACCCTTCTAAGAATCTGCCAAAGACAGCCGAGAAAACTTTTTCCACCACGTGCGCCACCTCCGAACATCACCTCGTTCGTGGTGGTGTCGTCCGCAGACAAGTACTTCATTGCGAGTGCTTGTTTTCTGAAAAGCTTTACCGTTACTGAATCTTGTGCCATTAAAAATATACTAAAAAGCCGAGCTTCGCGCATGCGCGCACGAGAGAAAACTATACGCTTAGCGTGGTACTGAACAGATACTATGTCAAAATCGTAAATTTGTTCGTGCCCCCGCTACTTATTCTTCTTCCGTTGTATTTCTTTTTATCCGCTGAAAAGCAAACCCCTCCTTAGGAATGAGCGTCAAGTCCAATATCTCCAGTAACTTTTCTACATGCTCTATGTTTAATCCTCTCTTTCCAGTAAGGTAAGAAGATAAGCTGTGCATGTTAACCTCAGCGCTTGCAGCAATTTTGTTCAACGGCTGTTCCAACTCATTGATTCTCAATCTAATCTTCTGCCTCATCAATGTGTATTTTGCCTCTGGATCAACATTTGCCACTTCCACTTTAGTAGAATCTGACTTTGCTGGCCTGTAGTCCTTAGGACGAACTGTGAGCCCCAAATACATCATTAGCTTTTCTACATCATCAATAGGACAGCCACGCTTTCCTGTTAGGAATGTCGAAAAGTTCTGCTGAACCAGTCCGAGGTCTTCACATATTACTTTCTTTGAGATGCCCAGTTCTTTTATTCGAAGGGCAATCTTTTCTCTAATTGGTGTCATGTCTTTATTCTGTTTTGTTTTCTTGTTTAATATCGAAATGTCGTAAGAGAATATCTACTTCGTTGTCAATAATGGCGTCGTCTCTTGCTCCTATTACTTGCTTTGAAACTTCCCTCTCCTGTTCTATGATTTCGTTGATATCCTCGTCAATAGTGTTTCTTCCTATGAGGTAATAGCAGTTCACAGCATTCTTCTGTCCATTGCGGTGAGCTCTTGCTTCTGATTGTTCACAGTCAGAACACGTCCATGGGAGTTCAAGGAAGAGTTCGTGAGAGGCGGCGGTGAGCGTTACGCCACATCCTCCACTTCTGTAGTTTACAACAATGAGCCGACAGGAGGGGTTATTCTGAAAAGAATCTATGGCTCTCTGTTTCTCTTTAGCAGAGTCAGACCCTGTCACAGTAACAAGAGATGGGAAATGCTTCCTTAGCTCCGAAACAACTTCTTTGTGGAATACAAATACTATGAGTTTTTGCCCTCCGTCTATAATGTCATGAATAAACGGGATAGCTACTCTCATCTTACCAATAGCAGAGAGGCGACGGAGATAAGATATTCTTACCATCATTTCGCCTCGCATAGACTTCTTGATTTTCTTGTTCGATAACCTTGCATACTCTTTGAGGAAGCGCACTAAATTATCTTCAGCAAGAGTGTATTCCTTGCGATTTGATATATCAACTGGAATATATTGCCTCATCTTTTCTGGTAGGTCTTTCAATACAAGCGACTTATCACGTCTAAAGAAACACGTATTCCATAGCTTAACGTTCAATTCAGCGTTATTACTTGACCCAGAAGCGCCTTGGCAGTAGCGTCTGCGAAATTTAGCAACGCCACCAAAATCGTTCATTCTACGCATTATCTTTAACTGCTGAATAAGGTCTGCATTACCGAGAACAACTGGTGTTCCGCTGAGCATGAAAATGTATTCCGGGGTTTGGCAAATCTTTTCCAAATACTTTGCATACTGGCAATCAGGAGATTTTGTGTGATGGCACTCATCTATAATTACCGTATTGAACATTCTTACATGAGGTTCAACAACAATATTCTTCATCGTATGGGAATTATTGACCACACGCGAGATGAAATACTTCTTGATGCTCTCATAGTTCACAATAACAACGGAATAACTACCTGCTTCAACATAACGCCACCAATCGTGTCTATGTTCGTCATCTATGACAAGACAGTTTTTCTTCGTCCATTTCTCAAATTCCCTCTTCCACGTTTCTTTCATCGCCAGTGGGCAGGCAACCAGTACTGGATATGATTTTGCCAGCCAGCAGGAGCCTACAGCTTGAAGAGTCTTTCCAAGTCCCATATCATCGCAAAAGAATGTACGCTTCTTCTCTAAAGCATAGCGCATTCCCTTAATCTGATAATCGTAGGGTTTAAAAGGAATACCATCGGGCATGTCCATAAGTGGCATCCTGTCTGCAAAGCTATGGTGAATACCATCGCCACCCTCCATCTCTATTACTTCTGATGCCAAATATCTCTTTACACAGAAAGAACCGAAATCTCTGACAAACGACAGGAGTTGCTTATCGCATACCCATAAGCCTTCTTTTTCGGAAAACACCATTCCTGGTATCTTACGAATATAGAGAGAAAGCAAAGGAGTCATCTCCATGCTCACACAGATATCTTCAGTTCTTTTGATAATATATATCGGCAACATTATTCGTTTCTTTCTGGTTCGTCCACTTTGAACTCTTGTGGAGTCTCCAAGTCATCGGTAATGAGATTAATAACTTTAGGAAATAAGGGTTGACCATCACCTGTCAGTTCCTTTCGTTCGGTAAACCCTTCGTTCTTACCAAGAGTTGAAAGGATATACCGCACCATCTGACCGTCAGGTCGTTCTATCCACCCAAGAAGCTGTCCGTTAACTCCAATCTTAGGAATTCCTACAGTAAGAGCACGAGCAGCATCAAGAGCTTGATCGAAAAGACGCATTTTACAGTCGTTGACAACCTCCTTAAAATCGGGATCCTCTTTACACCAGTTATAAACTGTTTGTCTTGTTACACCAAAGGCATCGGCTATTCGGGAATAGTTTCCGTGACAAGCCTCAGCCGCTTCTCTGAATTTCTTTAGTTCTGGCAACATATTTTTAACCAAAAAGATTGCCTTGAACAGGTGGCTTGCGTGTACCAGGATTACGAGCTATCATGTTGGCAAACCACCAGTTCCGGCACGTATTAAAATATTTGTTACGAGACTGTGGGAGGCTCCAATCTATGAAACGTTCACTGATTTCCATTCTCCTTGCATTGATAATACGACAGCGTATAAATTCATTGTCTACTTCCAAGACTTCTCCACAGCTATATCTGAACGCAAGGTGCAGGTTTTTTCTCCAGTCGAAGTTAAGATCAACACCACACAAGTAATAGTACGGGGCATCTTTCAACTCGAGATTCCAAACCTTTTTCATAAATGGATAAACTCTCCTGTCATTACTACCAAGGAGAGATTTCATACAGTGCTGGCTTAGGTCTACACCACTTACATAGCGCAACCAAAGAATCTTATAAATACCTTTAAATTCTGCGAATTCAATTTTTACCATTTTAGTTTCTTTTTCGTTGATTAGTTATAATCTTATTTGCACCTACAAAGATACAAAAAAATTATCATCTTTGCAACATTTTAGCCATCTGTTTTAATCATATTTGCAACCTCTCAAAGCCAGTATTTATTTAATATTTCCGTCTTCATCCTCAAAGCCAAAAACCTTGAGTGCATCATGCTGTCTTCCGTACCTCTGGTTATTTGGAAGCTGCATGTTAAACTCATATTGCAAAGCTTTGATATACATTTCGCGAGGCAGCTCTTTTATCTTCTCACATCCGAATCCGAAATAACCGGACTTTTTGTATGACATGAACGGCTTTAAGCCGAAACGTTCTGGGAGAGCCTGTAGCTGTTCCTCTGTGAGATATTTCTGAAAAAACCACTGTCCCTGTGAGATTACAGCCGTCAATCCCTTGTCATCGAGGAACATAACGCTCATTGCATCGTCTGTGGTGTTTCGTTTTGCATTCATTGTCTTCTCTGCTACCTCACGCATACGACCGCTGAAGAATACCTTACCTCCCATTTCACAGAACAGATTGAGGCAGGCAAGAACGCCATCTTCTCCCTCTTGACATGTTACAGAGTTGATAACTGCATCACAAATAACATACTGGAACTTACCCTTCTTCTTAACATAATCAAGAAACTTATCTATCATATCATGTCCCTTCTGGATAGATATTCCTACACGATTGTGGTTGAAGAATTCAAGCCCTATAGCATTGTAGTAATTATGCTGAATACGCACTTTATCGATACACATTGCTTTTCCGCAACCAAAATCAAGAATCTTGGTATTCTTAGGCTCTTTCAGCAAGTACTTCACAACCTCACGATAAAGAATAGACCAGTCTATATCCTGATGACGAGGTGGTTGTGCTAAACCTTGTACGAATTCTGGTCGCTCCAGGTTGTCATAGCAGAAAACTCCGTAGTCCTTCTTGAAATAATAGTCGAACACCTTACGCTTGCCTGCTTCAAGAACATAACAGTGAACTGGTATGTCAAGCTTTTGGCAGGCATAAATATAGTTGTTGCCAAATACGACCTCGCCTCCGCAGACAATAGCACATAGAGCGTCACCATATCGTAGAATCAAGCGACACATATCCTTTACAATAGACGGCTGATTGGCAGAATGAACATCAAACTTGTCATTGGCAACGCCCGTATAGAATTTACCTTCTTCAAGTGTGTTATCGAGGCAGTGCCCCAATTCGTCCGGCTCAAATTCAACTCCATTGTGGATAAGGTTAAATGACATCTCATCTTGCATTTTCACCCCATGAACAAAGAAGCATGGAGCCTCATCAATGCCAACCTTATTGGCAGCTTTCGTTCGCTGGTGTCCAGCAACAATCGTCATATTATCCTTATTCACGATGATCGGGAGGATAAAACCCAATGTCTTGAGACTACCCTGCAACTCAACGAAAGCCTCATCGCTTAGCTTACGTGGATTATAGTCCGCAGGGTGAATGTCCTTAAATTTAACGTACTCCATATTTGTTCAATTATTGATTTTCATTACCAAGGTTATTTCTCGTCATAAGTTCTTTGATAAACCCAAAGTCTACACCAGCGCCATCGACATACTCCTCGTACAGTGCACGCAAAAGGTCATATTCCTCACGTGTTACAGGAACATTATACTTGCCGAAAGAGAGCATATCGATCTTACGTGGCTTACTGCCCTTTGTAAAAGCTATAGCAGTTGGGTCGTCGTCTGGATTGTAGAAAATAGCCTCGTCAAAACCCATTCCGACCAGTGCTACCTCGTCATAAATATTCTCGAGCATATCGTAATTATACTCGCCATACTCTTTGTTATCTTTTACTATAAGCTCTTTCTTCTGCTCTTCGCTAAGATTTTCCTCAAAATCAATGGGGATAATAGGATTTTCACACCACTTTGTCCAGAATGAGATAATCTCTTCTTTTTCACGCTCTGACATAGCAGCGTACTCCTCATTCTCCTGCAATACTACTTTCCAAGAGAAAGGCTCCTTACCCAATATCTCTTCCTGCAAGATTCTTGTTCGCTGATTGCCACACAAAACAACATATTCCTCGTCTGTTGTTATCAATTTGGCTTCAAACAGCATCTTCGGAAACAACATAACGCTGCACTGTAGCTTCTTTCTCGCATCCGGTGTTATCTTACGCGGATTGATAGGGTTAATATTCAATTGCCCAATGTTAATCTTCTTGATCATCGTCCTCTTGCTTTACTTTTTTAGATTTATTTTTAGCCTTTCTCTCTGCTTCTTCAGCTTTCGCTGCCTCTTCTGCTGCTTTAGCTGCCGCTCTTGCCTCTGTTACAGAACCGTCGGGGTCAAGAATATGCATGAGGAAACCATCAAGAGACCCCTCATGTTCGTCTCTAAACTTCTCTGCCTCACGAGACAGCATATCAAATTCATTGTCTGTTATATAGAATTCTACGTAACCACACTTGAATTTCTTCAGCGTATTTTTGTTCTGTTCTAATCCTTGATCGTTAATCTTATCACCGTAATCGTAAAGATCCCAAGAAACAGTTCCGAAGAAATCACTAATCAAGTCACGGTCAAAGTGCTTTCTAAGTATCTCTGGGTCGTCCTCGCCAGCATGAAGGTTATCCTTGACAAGAAGCTCTTTCTTGTCCTCGTCAGACCAGTCGTCTAGAGTTCTACAGGGAACAAGAGGATTTTCCTGCCATTTAAGCCAATGCTCAATCAATTTGCTTTGCTGCTCCTGGGTCATATCACGAAATATTGTCTGCTGAGCGAGAAAATCCTCAATGGTATCAGCATCCATCGTCATGATGTTTCTAAAACTTGCACAACGTGCATTTCCACTCCAAATAACAAAGTCGGAGTCAACACAAATTGGATGCACTTCATGCATCCAAGGAGATAGGAGTATACTCTGTGTGAGTTTATCCTGCATAAAGTCAGTGATTGTTCGTGGGTTTTGTGGATTTACCACAAGCTCTCTGACATCTAAAAGTTTATCCATATTGAATTATTGAAATTATCTGCGTACAAATATAATCATTTATAATCAAATATTGCATAATTGATTATATAAAACGTATTTTTTAATCATCAAAAAGTTAATAAACAGGCTAATTAATATCAACAAGTAGCGAAATGTTAAGTTAGTCTTTGAAAATTAGATTATTTTGGTTATCTTTGCAACTAAGATTAATACAATTCCTTTTAGTTTCGCCTTTCGCGTTTACGAGAGGTTACTTTTTGGATTGGTTAATTCTTATTTGCATTTAAGGCAGGGTGACTGTGAAGTTACCCTGTCTTTATTTTATAAACTTGTATTAGCGTCGTTTACGCTTGGCAACACACAGGGCTCTATCATTAAAGATTTCCATTTTAATAACCTCCCATCCTTCATTTCCGAGTTCATTTAGCCCAAGTTCTAATTCTGAAGAAGATGATTCTAAATGGATATCACAAGGTGCATACAGTTGGCACACCTTATACTCAAAACACTCCTCAATCATAGTCTGTACATGTCAAGCGTTCACTCCTTTTTGTCGTATTTCAATTTTACAATGCTGAATATCAGTGCACGTAATACACTCTGGAAATGTCATACACTTTCCCCTAAGAAGTTCATTACCACTTCTTTTACTTTCTTTTTGCTCCATATTTCAATTATTAAATTATATTCCAGAAGGTTCTCTTCGCTTACACTTAATCCATTCGCCAGAACGATCATCGATATTTTCTATACCACCTTCCTCATTTGTTATTTTGCTATAAAAACTACTGACAAAATAATCTGAAAGACTTGACGCTGCAAGTCTACATGTATCATCAGTAGAACCTACTTCCTTCAAATGATGAATAGCTATCGCTAAATTTTTAAAATCATTTTCGTTCATAACTATAGTTTTTTTCCTAAAATCTCTTTTTTCATATCTATCTTACCTTGACAATATGAATCATATTGTAATGCTCCTATTGCTAAAGAGAGCAATATTACGCCAACTACAATCCAAGGTCTTTCCACATAAATATACGGCGATTTAAAGCTGATTGTAACATGCCCACCAAAAAAGATAAATAGCAGGAGTACTATTATACTAAATATAATTTTCATAACTTCCATTTTTATTATAAGTTCTTTGTAAAAATGATTTATAGAATGTCAGTCCTACTTTTGGTATCCTTAACGTTCTAATACTATTCTCTGCCCCACTTTCGTTTGTATATAAGTCAAGCTATCTACTTCTATATCGTATACATTATAACGATTAGCTACAAATAAAGTAAATTTGGCTGGTATAAGAATAGGGGTATGCCTATGAGGTACAACAATTGGACGTGTCACAATGTGCGGTACTACTGAGGCTTCTACAATTCTTACATCTTGATCATCGTCCATGTGTCGAGGAACATATTCTTTAGCAACAACAAATCCCTTAATCATCGAAGGCTGACAAGATATTAGAACTCCTATTAGAAAAAAGTATATAATTCGCTTCATATCACAAATATTTATTTATAATTCTTCTTTCATTTCTCATCTCCTTTCAGTTCTGCGATTAGAGCATCTGCACAAGCAACTGCATATTGAGATATAGTTCTTGGTATTGTATGAATCACGTTTTCTTCATAATGAGCTTCTGATGAGGCAAAGTCACATTGATCTTGATTGCTCAAAATTCCGTTCATTGCTTCCTTTGCTATTTCGTAGCGTCGTTGTTCCCAGTCAATATTTTCTCCCATAAAATCAAGTTCGCTTTTATGGTACGCAGTTTGATTATCTTTGCACCACCAATAAGTCTCATCAATAGCTGGATTAGGGTGAGTACTAAACTTTACATCTACTATCTCCCCCGTTGCTCTTACTCTTGCTTTCATTCCTCACCCCCTTTTCTCAAATTCTGTAGTTTCTTTCCATCCATAGGACAGAATTTACCAACAGGAGCAGCACCATCTTTCAATCCAAAGCCGCAATACTGAACATCAATACGGCTACTGCCTGGGATGGGGTTGTAACCGTGTTCACACTTTATACACCTACGCTTCATTGCTACCTCCTTTCATCAATTCTGGATTATCGTGGATATTGCCAATAATCTCTCCCTCTAACAACTCATCGTCAATAGCACATCTGTAGCCATCGCCCCTTACGAAAATCCATCCGTATGTTGTATAGCAGTCGATAACCATTCGACCAAACACTTTGTGTCTGCATTCTTCCTCCGCTCTGCCAAACACAACTTGACCAATAAATCCACGTGGAGTTTTTAGAATATCCCCCTCGTATATTTCCTTTCCGTCCTTGTCTTTCAGTCCTGTGTACTGACCAAGAGTTTCAGGAAGCACTCCAACCCATTTGTTTTCAGCAACCTCAAAGAAAATATTATTTATCTTTCTTTTAATCGTGCCATTGGATATTGTCATTCCATATACCCATTCGCCACCATTGACACGTTTTCCTCTGAATTTAATTTCTCTGTTCATATTACTTCTTTGTGTTTATTGATTGAACCCTATGTGTTGTATGACTAAATTTACCATTCCTCGTGGTGTACTGATAATAAGCTGTGCCATTTGCATTTGTGAAATAGATATATTGTCTGCCGTCACAAAACCGATATACTTTCACTCCATTACACTCAAACAAGAACTCAACATCATAGTCTTTCAACTTTTGCTCGTACTCTTGTTTTCGTATCTGCTCCTTTGTCAGCTTTGGTTTTGGAGGCTCTGGTTTCTTTCTAATCTCGTATCCACAAGAACTGACTACAAATGCTAACACTGATAATAAAATTAGTTTCTTCATATCATTTTTCTTCTTTTAGTTTCTTAAATACTCCGTACCCTTCACTTCCATGCAGCAAGTGGTTGAAATGCTCACAGATAACACTGGTCTGACATACGTCTTCATCGTTCAAATCGCACTTGTCGCAATCGAAATCCTCGCTTGTTTCGATAAACATGTACTGCTTGTTGTTTATCGTTATTCCGTTCATTGATTATTTATTTTATAAATTCAAAATTAGCTTGATGGTGGGTAAAATCTCCATTACCAAATATAGTTGCAGAATAATACTTACCATCTTCAAATATAAATTCCAAATAATTTTCATCTTGGAAATAAACATCTACATTTGGCGGCAACTCATTCTTAATAAAATCGTTTGCGGTTTCTGTATTATTAGTATGAGGATCTTCCGTCTCCCAATAATACGAACCATTTTGAATGTCTGATATTGATATCATACTGTTTTAATCTTCTTTAAATCCTCCTTTTTATTAAACTGACGTGAAATCCATATAGGCTCTGATTTTATAAACCAACTCTCCTGCAACATCTGCACACGTGACATTGGTTCGGTCATTTCAAATGATATATTCTTCCCACAACGAGCGCAGTTACATTCCTTAATCACTACGTATCGGCGTTTATTGTTGACCAGTGGGGCTGCGTACATTTCCTCTACGCGTACGTGTCCGAATAGTTTGCAAATTAATTTCTTAATCATAATTTTCCGATTATTTAAAAAATCTATTTATTATCAACGCTGCTGCAACTCCCCAGCCGCTGAACGCTATTGTGTATGCAATCCATCTTACTATAGAAAATCTCTCCAATGCTTCAGCATAGCTATTTTTGAATTTAATAGCATCACCAAATTTATTCTCAAAGGTTTCCGTGCAAGCATCGGACAATATACTTTCTATCTTCCTACGACCTTTCTCGGTGATGATAGGACTAAATTCGCCGTTCTTATACAAGCCATTCTCGTGTGAGAAAACATGAGTATAGTAAACCGTATCTCCGTTGTATTTGTCTTGAAGTCCTATTCTAATATCAACTCGAAAGACACCTCGTTCTTGGTAATATTTCTCTGCTAAATCACGTATTTTCGTATCGTTCAATTCGGCTTTCTTTTGAAGTCGATCATACTCATTCTCGCTTAATTGCACTATTCTATTTCCCATACTAAATTTCTTTTAATCTAAATAAATCAGCCTGTGTTATACCCTCGAACCAATTAGGCATCATCGGGTCATGCTTGTAGAATCTTTCGTATTGCTCCTTAGGTATTTTCCACTGACTTTCGTCATATTGGAAAGCCCAGTCATCTCCAAACTTCTCTACCATCTTATCACGCGCTTCTTCGTAAGTCTCGGCTTCTTCAACGTGATAACAGTTGTGATGTTGAACGTTACGAAAAGGGAATGTAAAATAATATCGTTCCATAATTATCTTCTTTTAGGTTTATTCTTTCGCCTTCTCTTCCTTTTGTTGGCGTATGGCGTTGAGCCACTACGACTCTTTTTAGGCGCACATACAACTCTGTGCAGATACTCGTCTGCAACATTCGGTCGAATTATAAATGGGATATAGTCAGTAAATTGTTCCATAGTCAATATATTCGCTTAATAATTCTCCGTACTTAGTAGAGAATGAAGTTTCATAGTCTTTCATATATGGTTGATACACATCTATTCGACCTAAAACTTGTGTGTGTACATATCGCAACCACTTTGTTTTAAGAGGTACATAATTTCTGTATTCTTTGCAAGCTTTTTTAATCTTGCGTGGAATTAGTTTACTCATAACTTTATCTCGTTTCGTTCTAATAATTTTCTGAATATTTGCTCTTTTTCTATATACTTATAAGAGAATTTCTTTCTCATTTCTTTCTTGCTTTTACCGACTACCATTTGGCAACCATTTACCCCTATAAAGCAAAAGTTTCTGTGGTGCCTTCTGTTTTCTTTTAAGGCAAGTCTGATTTCCAAATCGCAATACCTGTAACTATCATTTTGTACACCCTCATATCCTTTACTTATAATAAAATGACCGAGTGCATTTGCCTCTTCTTCTGAATTACATAGCGTATAAATTCGTTTCATATCAATATCTGAATTTTGTAAAGTGAATAATTGCCATTGGCTCTGATAGGTCGTAACCTCCGAACCAACCTACCCAATCATTAAGCGAAAGCCCGTCGTTTTTGGCGAGTGAAACCATAGAAGTCCATTCGCTATCTGAGTACGGAAAACGGAGCCTGCAATCTGTGAACTCAAGCCTTTGCAACCCAACACCGTTTTCAGCTGTTAGCGTTGCAATTTCCACCTGTTTGCTCCTGTAAGGCTTACCTGTCCACTGCCGAATGGACAATATGGCACGCCCCTCCTGCACCTCTTTGATTCGTTTCTCCCACAGAGGGTAATTCGCCCTGATGGTGTGTATCTTCGCCAAGGACGGAGTATCATAATCTGTAAGCCCCTGTCCAAGCAGGAACTTCTCTTTGAAATGTGTTTCTTCCCCAGCTCGTTTGTGATTTGCAAGGAAATACTTTGACAATGTTATTACGTATGTTTTCATAACTCAAAATTATCTTTACTTAGAAACCTACTGCATTAAACCAATTCATAAGTTTACCATTGCTTTTTAACCGATACTTCCATCTACCTGTAATGAAAAAGTGTATGGGGCTTGTTATCAACATAATTATAAATGTAATGAAAGCAAAAGGCATAGATAACCTAACAAGCAGAGACACGGGTTTCTCTTCGGTAGTGTAAAATTCAATACCAAGTGTTCTAAACCTATCTACCATTTCTTCATTACTTACATTTTTAAGTTCAGGAAATGTTTCTTCAAACTCAGGGATATAGTGCATATACCCATTTGAACACACTCGCCTTAATTCTGTAAACATAATTTTTGAACTCATAACCCCAATGCTTGTTTAATATATTGTTTATAGTGTTCGTTGGCTGCCTGCTTGGCATCTGAAAGTGAGATATAACACCTGATAAAATAGCTATTACAGAATAAATGAAATTCGTTATAAACAAATTCTATCCTGTAAAACCAATCAAAAACTGTTACGGCAAGGTATGGTCCATCTTTATGAACTCTTTTCCATTTCAATTCAGGCACACTCTCCACCACACTCTCACGACCTGCTTCGAAAGCAGTCTTGATGTCGTTTCCTTGAAACAAAGGCATATTAGGGAAATTGCCGTCCTTGAAGTATAGTGCAGAACCTGATACTTTATCGAGGTATTTCTTTGCTGAATTATTTTGTTTCATTCATCATTTCTTTTAATTGACTTTCAAGCCTGTTATATATTTCTAAACTTCTGTCAAGTTCTTTTTTTATCTTTCCCATAGCCTCATATTCTTCTTTCTGCCCAAGCAAGTGAAGCTGTAGCCTTAAATGTTCGATATGAATACCAATAGCATTGAGATTACACCTTGTTATTGCTTCATTCAGCTCTCCGAAAGACTCATACATAGCCAATGCCCTAAGATCCATTCTTTTTAACCACCTGGATAGGGCTAAACATATTATAGCCACTGCAGAGCAGTTTATTGCAAGTGTTAAACCATTGATAAAAATCTTTAGTTCGTCCATAAACTTATATTTTATACGTGTGGAATAAATTTATCTGAACGCAAGAGTATAACCAACTTAAAAACACTATCGAAAAGATTCTTTTCCTTACATTCATAATTATAAGTTTGGCTTCCCCTTGTTATACAAAAATCTACAGAACCACCTTTGTACCTTGAGATAAACAATGTTCCTGATGAAGGTATTAATTGTAATAACGCCCCAAGTGTCCATGCTGGATAATCCACCTGTTCCTTATCTTCTTCGTCACAGACTTCAGGAAAAGGAAATCCAAGTGGCCAATACATGTCTGAGGTTTTTCTTTCTATTCCGAGTTTTAGTAATTCTCTCCCTTGTTCCTTTGTCGTACATATTTTCTCCATAATAAATCAAATAATATACTTTAATATAAGTGACGCTCCGAGACAGCGCCACTTTTAAGTTAAAAAGATTAAAGATTAAATGCTGTGCAAGGACGTACATAGTAACTGTTGAACTTGCTGCTGTAGTACAAGTGGCCACTACCAAAGTACAACATCCAACTGTAATGCTGACTATGCTCGCTACATGACCAGTAATAGTCATCTGTCTTAAAAGGATCTCCTCCTGCAAAAATTAAAGCCTCATTGAGTTTCTCTCTCATACGATACATTGCAACCAACATAGCAACTGTGGGAATAAATTCTCCCTCCTTAAGAGGAATTTCAGTACCAGCATCTACGATGTGTTTCATGTGAGATTCTACATCCCAGTCGAAAATAGAATCAATTTCGCCCTTATACAGAGGACTCTCAGCTTCGCATTTTTTGCTATCACTGACAAGAGAATATTGTTTTGGTAAATCTCTCAAAGCAATAGCGAATCTATGTCCCTGAAAAACAACCCCTATCTTTGATATATTTTCCTTCGAATTGCTTCCAGTAAATTCCTCTGCATGTTTATCCGCATAAACAAGCATAACCTTGTCTGCTTTTCCGTTTCCATCAACTACTTCAGGATTATCATCTGCTTTCTTTTCACACTCTCTGCAAAAGCTCTCTTTGTATTCCATTACGAAATCAAATGCTTCCTTTGCTTTTTCCACGCTTCCCGTACTTGTCAGTAGAGAAAACTTCATTTTCTGATTAAATGTTAATTCCATATTTGCTAAAGTTTAAAATTTAATATTTCCCACAAACTCTGTCATATATCTTTGCACAAAGCTCTATATCATAACTTGCGTCATGAAGTTTTACGTCGTCTACCTTTACTCCAAGTTCTTTTGCTACTGTAGCCTGTTTGAAGTCTACCATAAGATATCTCTTGCTTGCAAGGAATGGGGTCGCAAGAACTAAGCAATCAAATGAATTGGACCAAAAATAAGAACCGAAGTATTTAGAACCATTCCTTTCAAAGAAACTCCTTAAGAATTGATCATCAAAATGCCTGTTATTGTATCCTACAAGGAAAAATTTATCTTTCTTGTCGTATTTATTTACATACTTATTCAGCATATCTATAAACTGAGAGAATACCTCTTCCATTGGAGGATAGTTACTGATTTCCTCACGAGATACGTTCCCCACATTCAGAGCCTCGTCATCATACTCCGCCCCATTGTGTGGTGCGACCTTTAAGTCAAAGATCTCAACGATAGAGCCATCTACAACAATTCGTCCTGACATTTGATAAACTCCATGTTTATCCTTATCAAGCCCAGTAGTTTCTAAATCATAAAATAATAGTTTCATAAATTTAAAGTTTTTAAGTTCATTGATTATTTTCGTCTATTTCCTTTTCGAAATTCCATAACCCCAGTTTACCTTTTGCAGGAATAGGCTTCTTAAATAGAATTGGTTTACGGACTTTCCAGTTCCAAACATTCTTTTCAGCCCATATAGAGCTATCATTTTTTACACAATCATATATCTCTATCGAACCTATTATCATGCCGCGTACTAAAGATTTTCTGAAATCAGAATCCTCGATTTTAGCTTCACAAACGGCTTTTGCCTGCTCTTCTGTCAGGAAATCTGCAATAAATCCCGACCTTTGAGCTTTGCTTGCGTGAATCAGAATACGTCCACGGAAAGTTGTTCTACGTGTCCTGTTCTCAATATCCTTAATGCCATTTACGAGTAACGCTGCCCATGGCTGTTTTACAGACAACACCTTCATATTGTAACCTCCTTATTGCTATTCTTTATTCTTTGTAAAGAAACCTACGACAAATAACACCTCGAGTACAACTGCCGTAATTACACCAGCTATAAAACAGATAACATATAACATAATTATTTTCCTTTGAATATATTAAACTTTGAGCCTACACAGAAACCCAGTTTGAGACAAGCGTAGTCTTCTGGAAGAAACTTTCTGATAGATTCTTTCCAATAGATTTTTGCTTTTGCTTCAGCATGAGCCATTACTATCGAACATACTCTATCAACAAAAGAACATACACTTACTCGCGTATATGTCCCTTTGCTTACCCCCGATTGGAGTCCGATTTTATATATATCACAATTTCCAATAGTTTTTGCTATCATTTGGTATGATAGATTAAAATCAATTACCGGCTCAATGCTTGCAAACGTTCTGATTCCTAATCTGTGACAGTACTCAAGAGCCCCTATTCTCTCTGAATTAGTTGCTGCACCATGCTCCATTGAGTCTATTCCTGTTAGAGTGAATCCTACACAAAGAAAATCCTTTGCTTTATCATTCTCAAAGATAAGTTCATTCGTTTCTTTCTCATATATCCATCTAACACATTTTGTTAGTACTGTAACAGGAATGTTCCTCGTTATCAGGTAGTCTAAACAACGCTTTGTTAATGGCCATGTTTCTACAAGGCATGGATCCGTCATGAAAGAGAAGAATATTCCACCACTTCTTATGATATTTGCTCGATTCAATAGAACCTCCTTTTTAAAAATACTATAAGCATCTTCCTCGCTTTTGAATACCTTTTTTAACTTAGGCTCACCTCCCCATACGGAAGATAGAACTCCATGCTTGCAGTAACAATAATCACAATCATTTGAACAACCTGTAAAGAAATTAGCTGCCCATTGAGAGTATTCACCAGCCTTTCCTGTTGGCTGATATATCGCTTTCCCACTGTATTTCGTTTTATCTTTTTTCATATTGGTGTTTCTTAATAACCGAAGACAAGCATAGCAGCATCACGCCCATGCTCACTTGTCCTACCTTCGTAATGACACAAAAATTTGAATGATTTGTCAGACATCTTGGTTGCATTGTTTTTAGGCGCTACCATCTCAAAATTTACATTTTCATCTTTCAAGAAATCTTCCCATACAGAAGCATCCCTCTTTACGGAACCTGCGCCTTGCTGAACATTTCTCATATGCCCATCTTTCGCATACTTATCATTGAACCATTTTCTTTGTCTGGCATCTTCCACTCTTATAATGAAATTACATCCCTTTCTCTTCCAAATTTTAATTAACTCCCTAACTCTGAATATTGCTTCATGAATCTTCATTGTCTTTACAAGAATAAAAGATTTATTCTTACAATCCCATTCCGCATAGCCAGTATGAACTCCTGTATCAATTCCTATGGCAAAGTCAAAAGAAGACTTGCGCTGTATTTCAGAAAAAATGTCTCTCTTTTTTTCTACCATGACGCCTCCTCCATCTGCTCTTTGGTAAATAGCGGCTCAAAACAACGTGATTCACTTTCATCAAGGCCTTCAAAATGTCCTTTCGAAGGAAAGGATTTAAGATATTCATAGAACCGGAAGAAAAGACTATTATCTTCACCCGTCCTATCTTCAAGAACAAGTAGAAGCTGATATACTCTATCCGCTTCATTAGCGAAGTCATTCAAATCTTCTTTGCTTAGTCCAGAAAAGGCTTTCAGTGCAACTATAGCTTTCGTAGCTGTCTTGAAATTCTTTTTGTCTTCGTGCCTTAGTTCACAACCTGCCTTTTTAAGCCATTCGTCTGTATCTTGCAACGCGCTTGATAGTATTTCTGAAACTAAAAACAGAAGATTAAGCCTACAGTTTGCATTGAACTCTGCAGATTTGGATAAATCAAGCTTTCCATTTGATGATTTGTTATATTCTTTCATTTTATTTATGATTAAAGAGTACCAATAAAGTTTCTAATTCATTATTTACACAATACTTATCATAGATAATCTCGTTTCCTTTGTAAATTCTAACAGCAGTAAGTACTACTCCAGATTCGCGCATAATTCCGATTTCATCTGAATGAGCGATATTTTCTCTGAATGGATTCAGATCGTCAGCATTCGTCAGTTCACGTTGCTGGACTGTCTTCTTACTATTTTTTGTATCGAAGAATTCCAACTCGACTTTGTAGTTTCTACTGATTAGAGTTGTGGGATTTGCTACTATTATACTTTTGTTCATAGTGCTGCAAATTGTTGAAAGTCATTTTTTATTGCACACACAGGTATACCTGTTGGATATTGTTTGTGTAACCATACACAATATTTTTGAGCACGGTCTTCTGAAATACCATCTATCAGTGCGATAATGATATTAGTTTCTGAAAATTGATTATTGTTACTCATATTTTACTTTTTGAAGTTATATCTTATTTGCATTTGCAAATATACTCATTTATTATCAAAATGATTATATTTGATTATAGTATTTTCGATTAAAAGATTTGGACGACTTTCACAAGCGGTCCAAACCAGACAGAAAAGTCTGGGTAACCCCAGAAAGTTATTTTATCGGGATAGGTGTTGTTCGCATAGTGTTTACATTAAGATATATTCCATGCACATCAATCACACCTTTAGTAAACATCTTCCAGAGCATGGCGCATCCAAATTGAGCAAGGGTTGAGTTAATAAACAGATCTTGCTTACTTAGAGCTTCTGCAAGTGAACAACTCGATCCAGACTCCTTCTCATTAACCTCTTCCAACTTGAACAGATCAGTTACAGATTTAAGTATAGGCACACAGAATTTCTTGTTTGGTTGTCCTATCGAGTGTCCAGCCGTTCCAATTACAACTTGTCCTCTGTCCATAAGATTTCCAAAGTCGAGCCAGTATATGAACCTATCATAGTCGTATCCATGCGTGTTGTTTCTAAGATTTTTATCTATGGAAAGTCGAGCTCCTACTGTGTCTACACATGAGATTACTATATTGGCAGCCTTTGATTTTTCTCCAAACATTTCCGCTTTACTCTGCCAGTTAGTTCCGAAAAACATGTTGATTTTAGTAACTAACACATTGGCTTTATTCAATCCTATTTCTTGCTGTGAGAATAACTGTCTTCCGCAATTGGCTTCTGTTACAATATCTGCATCATAAGCTGTCACATATAATCCAGGATGACCAAGTTTCTGTAGTGCATAGTTCATTCTTCCGAGAGAAGTGAGCACTTGTGAACCTGTTCCGCCGACTCCAATAAGAGCTACGGAAATTTTATGCTGAGGATTGAGTAGATAATTATCTATATAATGCAGCTTTTTCATTTCAGCAAATCTTTTAGTGTAACGTTTGTTTTAATTAGCTCATCTATAGGGAATGCTTCTCCTGTAGTAATACATCGTTTCGTTACGCTTGCAAGGTTTCCTTTTATTGGATTCCCTCCGAGAATATGAACGAATTCAGATTTCCAAAACATGGCTTCCCAGTATTCTATCCAGTTATCAAATGTACTTTCGCAAGGTTTCTTTATTTTAGCAGTACCAAGGCAAACTTTATCATTAACATTGAAGAATGGAGCCTTATAAAGTATTCTTTTAGGCTTAGTTCCTTTGAAAGCGTACACGCTTAGGTTTTTTCCATTCGCAACATAAACAAGTCCAGGAATCATTACCTCTCCATTAGGAATCTCTAATTTCTTAGAAAAATACATCATTCTCTTTTCTGGCTTTCTATACCAAACGAGCTTTACACTCTCAGCTTTACTACTACTGTAAAGCAGATTCTCTGGAATTATACCATGTAAAGACACCATACTGTCTTGTTGCTTTATGTATTGATTAACAACCGCCATAATTTTAGACAACGTTTTTACTTTCAGCGGACCACCTGCTCCAAAAGCTCCATTTGCTATACGACGATGTTCTACGTATGCGCCGCCAGATTCCCTGTTTGAGCTTTCGAAGAAAATTAGCGCATGTGTTGGAATCATTTTGTTACTCAACTTTTCTCTGAGGTTGCTCATATCTATCAAACTTTTCTGTTAATTTATTAAATCTATTAATCCATTTTTCAAATTTTTCACCAAGGTTTTTATTTGCTTCGAACCCTTTTAGCTCTGTTGGTGTAGTCTCATCTGTCAGGATTAGGTTAGCCATCCAGCTAACAGCTTCCAAACCACTTTGCACATCAGTATTTATACAGTCTACCAAATCGTCACTGAGTCCATCATGACTACTATAAAGTATCGCTGTTGTCCATGGTATCATAACTTTCCCATCACAGTAGTCATCATTTTCAGTATCGACATCAGGCGTAAAATCGTACTGGCATATATTCATTTTCTTTATAATAGATACTCCATCAATCATACACTCAACAAGCTCTAATTCTTCGTGAGGACATTTTTTTCGATAATTCTCAAGCTCTTTATTTATATAAAATTCGTTCATTCTTGGCAAGTTTGATATTTCCTGGAAGAGTTTTTGAAATTTTCCTCCTCTTTGGTACATTTTAGCAATATGCAACTTGCCCTCATCAGGCTCATCATCAGAAGAATAAACACCTTCGTCGTACCAGTTAATGATAGCATCAAGGAAATAATTCTCTACATTATCTTCTACTCCTATGCTTATTCCCATGCAACAAGATATATATTTGATAAACTTCTTGTATATCAGACCACCCTCTTCTGAGAGATAATCGGCAGGGGAACAATAGAATATACATACTGTCCAGTCCAATTCGGACAATGGGTAATATAGTACAAAATTGAGTGCCGTGGCGTCATAATCTTTACTTAAGCTCATATAAAATCCCGTAGACTCTACTTGTGCATCAAAAGATTCTGCAAGTTTTAATATTCTGTCAGCTGTTGTTTCACAGCCTGTATAGTCGACTTTATACTCGCAACTATAATACTCTGAGAACTTCCTATAGGTTCTCTTAAGTTTCTCGAAGCTTTCTTTTATATCAATTCCATAACGCGATAGATACTGCTCGTCGGAAATTCTTATTTCTTCTATCTTCTGTTTCAAAAAAGCAAAGGGGTCGCTGCTTGGGGTGGAAGAAGAAGAGTGTGCGACTCTTCTTCCTCCACGTTTACCAACTGCGTCATATTTGTTTCTTCTCTGACTACAGAATAGAGAGCTTGATGGAATCTGGATATTAAGTCCTGCTCTTTGCATTGCTTTCTCATCCTTTGGTTCCTACTGTTGTCTTGAATTCGTACACAGCCTTATCACCATTAACTTGAGGTCCATGTACGTTGCTTGTTGTAAGCTCTGGATATGTTCCTGCATAGAAGTTCATAACTTCGTCTGGTGTCATAGACTTATCAGGGTCTGATAATGTTCTGCTGCCATATTTGAATACTCTCTTCAATCCAGTTAAATTCAATGCCATAATTTATTCCTCCTCGTTTTCGTTATCACCATCTTCCACACTCTCTTCCTGACTTTCGCTGTTAGCGATTTCAGTATCCTTACCATCAGACAAGTCTTCTGCAGCTCCAAATAAGCTATTTGATCCAGATTTACTTTCGATATCTGCAAGCACATTATCAATATCCTTTTTATCGGAGCAAGACAGTTCGGAAGCCTTTTCAAGTACCACCCTTGCGTCTTTAAACTTCTTGGCGTTGATATTCTTTTTAGCAAGCGAGAGTAAATCGTTGTACTTTTTCTTCAATTTATCAGCCTCCGCTTTTTTCTTACTTTCCATTTCCGACTTTGAACGGGCTTGCTCAACCTCGTTCTCGTATGCCTTCACATCTGAAATGAGTCCAATTGCTTTATCAACTGGAGCTAATGCTTCAGCAAAGCCGTTTTCAAAATCATCGGGAGTACCATTCATAACGAGTGGCGTAAGGTTGGATACTGATTTGTCTTTTACGCTACTTGTGTCTGGGAGAATGCTCACCACAAGATTCTCACCATTCTTCTTGATAGTCAGCGATAACTGCTGACCATCTTTCATGTGTTCTGAAATCGTTTTGAAAAATTCCATAATCAAAAGTTTTATATTAATTTTACTTTAGTAATTCTTGGCAGATTAAATCATATATTTTCACCTGCGTTTCTACAGGACAGTTCCCTAATCCAGTACTTGCGTTAGCCCCTTTTCCCAAGCAACGCTCATCGTGCCATGAGACCGCAGTAGAAAATCTTGACGTAGTAGGTACACTTACTTTAATCAGTGATCGCCAGGCTCCATCAAAATACATTCGAGGCGCCCTTGTTTCATCAAACTTGAATGTTACACCATGAGCCATTTTGTAGATTTCCTCCATAAGACTCTGGCACAGTTCTTTATGCTTTCTAACAAAATCACCGTGTTCCATTTCGAACAAAACCTTTCTGACTTCCACGAAAACATTTGTAACGCTTTCAAGAGTAAATATCATTGCAGATTTTCCTTCAAAGCTGACTTCCAGCTGCCCTAATACTGACTCATAACTAATTTGAGTCACATCTAAAGTTTCCTCGTTATTGTCTGTATGACATACTTCAGGCAACATCAAGTTTACTGATTCTACCCCTTTTTCCATTAGGAGGTTGCATAGCTCAGTTAGCGCATGCTCTTTTGTTTCAAACATTTTTTTCATAATACAATTCCTTACTTAGAATGGAAGCTCAAAATCTTCCGGATGATTGATTTTATTAACCGTCTCCCTGGCAACTCGCAATATATTCTGCTTGTCTTGTGTTGATAAAGATTCCCACGACATGTTATTAGGTTGACGGATGAATAGTTCTACATTCCCTTTCAAAAGCACGACAGATAGGACTAACTGATTTTCAATGAAAGTTCCATCAGCATCTAACCAGCCATCAATCTCATTGCAAGCATCTTCTATATCCATTTCTTCGTAATGCTCTTTATTGACATCTTTGTTCGGTCCTACGTACACTGCCTTACAAAGTCCCAGAGGCATTCTACTCTTCATGTTTAGGAGGAGGCTTTTCATTTCACAGTCTATCTGTATATCGTTGCTCATTTCCTTTTCTGTTTTGATTGGTTTATTATTCTTATTTGCTAATGCAAAGATAATCAAATATAATCATATTTGCAATAATTTACAGGTGTATTTTTAATCTTATTTGTTAAATAATTATAATCAAATGAGCAAACACGAAGCGTGAAAGAAAGACATCAGCAACTAAAGTTTACCCACACGAAGTAAATGTTCTATATTCGGATATTTACCAGGATTTTTCGCAACGAGCTCTTGAGGGCTAACAGATTTCTCCTTGCTCTTTGCCTTTGCTTGATTAACCTCCTCGATATGGTTGTACCAGTCGTGAGTTCGTTGCTTCATAAAAACATCAAGCGACATTAGTATTTTCATTGGGTCTACAGAACCAAAGAATTTCTCATATGCTCCATGTCGAAGTCTTCCACAGAACAATGCAAATTCCAAAACGTTTAGCTCTCCATAGCAGTTTAGTACCTGAACGCCAAGATCATAAAGCTGTTCAATACTAAGTTTTTCCTTGACATTAGTAAATGAATTAACCTTTTCCAATTGTATTTTAATCCACTCTACAGCTACATCATCATCGTTATAAGCATCAGAGATGTCAAATAGAGTAGGCACATCTTTGCGTTCTGTAAGTGCAGCCATAGCCTTGCATCTTCCATCAAGTATTCCCTGCAAATCGGGGGTATAAAGATTATATAGCCTTGACGGTGGCATCGTTCTACCGATTTGTGTCGCAAGTGCTGTTTTCTCTCTTCCATTTTTCGTCGTAGGAAGCGACGTTAGAAACGATTTCAGCCCGTCTGCAGTCAGCAGAGTTGTCAGTTCTGTACATTGCTTTGCCATTATTCTTCTTGTTTTTTAGTTCAGAGATTATCTCATTGTAGTGAGAAGCTATCATTGCCACCGAGAAATTATCGTTTATCCACGTCTTGTTTATTGAGAGCAGAAATTTCTCCAGTGCATTAATCACACTATCAGTATCATTTTGCAAAGGAAGAGGTCTGTTCTGTCTTGAAAACTTAATAGCATTTAGCAGCTTTGTCATCTGTCCAGCATCTTTAGCGGTCCAATAATACGTCGTCCCATACAACTCTTGGTAAATTTTTTCAAATACTTCACGAGCGCGCTTGTTAAGCACAACTTTGCCGTCAGGCAAAAGTTGTGAACCGTCTGTTAAGACAACCTCTTTCTTTTTTATTTTCTTTATAGGGGGTATGGGGGGATTTTTCTTTTTTGTTTCTTTCTCATTCAAGCTGGAGGGAAGCTGGAGGGAAGCTGGAGAGCGAACACCTCCTTTATCACTATAATTCTCTGTATCATAATTATTTAGCTCACTTTCTGAGCTGGAGGGAAGCTGGAGGGAAGCTGGAGAGGACTTGCTCTTTTTTCGTGTTCCTTTGGAGGAAAGCTGGAGGGAAATGTTATCTATTTTAATGTAATCTGTTGATATTGTGTATATTGCTGCTGCTCCAGAGCTGGAGGGAAGCTGGAGGAGTATATTGTGCTCTATTAGAGTCTTTACTGCCATTCTTACACTCCAATCACTTTCATTCAGTTGTAGGCACATTTCCTTGCGACTTAGACGTATTTTGTTTTCACCACTTTTACTGATCACCGAAGTTAAGAACATGAGGACCTTAGCAGTACAACTTTTGTACAGCCAATCCTTTAGAAATAGTTTCTCTTCAAACAAAATGACCATAAGCCATTAACCTCTCAAATATCTATTTACTTCTTTTACAAACTCTTCTACGGTGTGGCAAACCACATACTTCTGACCAGCCTCCGTAACATTCTTCTGCCATTGCTTCTGTGCTTGGGATTGTTTACCCGTTGGCGTTTTCATTTCAATGCATAAAGCGCCATACCCTTTTCGAGGTATAAGCAGTATTAAATCACTAACGCCCGCGCAGATACCATTTGCATTCGTTCTAAGCGTATCAAATCGCTTTTCAGTACACTCGTTAGGTACGTGAAACAAAAGCCCCTTAGAAGCGATGCTTGGATATAATTTTCGAAATTCAGAAAGGCATTCCATTTGAATTCTTTTTTCAGATACTGGGAGATATTTTAAATCTCCTTTTCTTATCACTCTTTTTCTTCCTGTTAATAGGCGGTGTAAAATTTTATTACTTTCTCTTTCTTCCATTAGAATATCACGTTTGTAAGTTGTTTCCATTGTTCGTTAATCCAGCCATTTACCATCCATTGTCCAGCGCTGGGGCAGTCTATTCTCAGATTTTCAACCTTCCCGAAAGTTTTTATGTTTCCACACAAGTCTATAAACCATGGCTCCTTGCCAGGGAAAGGTCTAATAGCACGTCCAATTACTTGGTAATATAGAGAAAGCGACATTGTCGGTCGAGCCATGATCACAGTGTCCAGCTCTGGGTAATCAAAGCCAGTGGTAAGAACGCCCACATTGGCTACCACTTTTATTTCACCAGCTTTAAAACGACGCAGTATTTCCTCTCTGTCTTTTTTCTTGGTTTCACCTGTTACAAAAGCACTATTAGGAATAGCTGCTGTCAGTGCTTGCGCCTGTATGATGTTTTTTGTGAAAACAAGAATACCTCTACGACTCTGTTCCTTTTGTTTGGGATTCAGTACTCTTTTTACTATTGATACAAGATAAGAATACATATCGAAGTTCTGAAACGATTCTTCAACACTTGTCTCATCAAAATCTCTTCCTGTTGAATTCCTTCTTAGCCTGTTCTGCTGATACGCTTTAGGTGTAACATCATAATAATGTATCTGCGCCAGGTATCCCTGTCGAAGTAAATCAGATACCTGACATGCATAAATAACATTATAAAAGATTTTAGGTTTGCAGCGAGTCATAAAACGAAGAATTGCACGATGTTCCTTTTCTATCTCCCCGAATATATCTCTTACAATTTCACCTTTTTCGTTTCTTACTGGTGCATTGATTGCATCAAGACGATAAGGTGTTGCTGTCAAGCCTAAAACTTTCCTTTCTCCATCATCTATGAAATCTTTGTACATTCCACCACGTGGATTGCATTCGTGCGCCTCATCTATAATAATGTTTCTGAAATGTTGAAAATCCTCCATGTGATTGGCTACACTACCAATTGTCGCAAACGTTATCTTAGATATTTCTTTTTTCTTCAGTGAAGCGGAATATATAGAACAGTCATCTACCCCATAACTACGTAGCTTAGAAAAGTTCTGTTCTAAAATTTCCTTGTTAGGCTGAAACACGATTGTTGGCTCTGAAAGCTGTGAAGCTATATCCGCTATCACAAGCGACTTTCCGCTACCAGTTGGTAGAACTTCCAGTGCATGATACTTATTTACAGGCTGTCGAAAAAAACGAACAGCAGCATCACTCGCTTCTTTTTGATAGAATCGCAGATTATATTTCATCTTAAAACATATTTGAAGTGTCGCATGGCATATTTGTCATGCGACACTAATAGTCATTTTAATCTTCGTCGGTATCCTCAGCACTATCTTCTTGCTCTGGCACTTCGATATTGCTTACTTTTCCGTTTTCGATTGTTATGAGAGTTCCATCATCTAAAGTGTAGTCTCCATTTTCATTAGAAGTTCTATCATTAAGTTCTGGCATACCTCCATTTCTACTAATAGACAACTCGACTCTTTCTCCTTCTTCGTCTGTTACATTATATACAGTTACGAATGGGAACTCTTGTTCGAGATCACTTGGAGTAATACCTCTAACAAGTACACATTGACCAGTTGACTGTGCAAAGAAATAAACACGCTTTCCTTTCATATCAATGACTTTCACGCATGGCTCACACACGGGCTTAGTGCCTTTCTTAACATTCGTTGTCACAGTATTCATCTGCGTTTGGAGACTCTTGATACGATCGCCATATTGTTTTGTAATAGCAACCTTTTCTTCCGTAGTCTCCATAAGCTCGTCATTAAGGCGGTAGATTTCGTCTTTCATTTCTGAAAGTTCATCTTCAGTGAGATTCTTGTCAAAATCCATATCGCCAATACTCTTTCCGTTCTCTTCGAAGAAAGCCTCGCGCTCTTCTTCTGTCATGTCTACAAGCATGTCAAAAGAATATTCTTCAGCTACACTTTGCGTTATGGTTTCATTCTGTGCCGTATTACTCTCGTTGCTAATTTGCTCTTCATTCTCTGGGAGCATTTCATTTTGTTTTTCCATCTTCCTTACATTTATTGTTGAAATAATCTAATACATACTTTCTTGCAGCCTCGTCCCCTTTCAGGATATTGATAATTCCTATTATCAAGTCTTCTTCTTGCCCTGCCCTTCCAAAGGTTGTAGAAGTTCCATCACAAGCTATGTACAAAAAAGAATTTTTATTCTTTGCGTTGATTCTACTTCTGACTATTTGTACGACAGAACCGACAAGTTCTAAATAAGGGATGGTAGATAACCGTACTGGAGAAGTTCCAAGTACAGGTATTCCGGTCCCCTCTAAAATTGGTATTCTACTCATGTTTAAATTATAATTAATTCTAAGTTTGATTGAAAATCTTTTTGTCTGTGATAAGAGGACGATTTGCTTCCAGGAACTCAATAAAGCTTTCTACAATGTAGCGTAGCTTGTCGGTTGCTTCCTTGTGGTCATAATCGTAGTACTCTTGATAGTACTCATATGAATGAACCTTAGCGGATATTTCATCGGGATATTGTTCAATAGCACCATCTGTGCCTTGCGGCACATCTTTACCATCAAGTAGATAGAATGGCTTAGGATTTATCCACCTATATAATGAATTTCCTTTCTGTATTTTAACAGTGCGTGTGCGCCATTTAATAATGCTATATTCAAAGCCGGTAATTTCTTTCACCTGCTTAGAATTTATCAAACAATATGGGTATACAAATCTTTGCCAATGATTCTCGAATTTCCCGAACTGATACATGTTCGTTGTTTTCAAGTCATACACAATATCGCGCTTTAATTCATCTATAAATCCATACAACAAGACTTTACCCAATGCTGTATCAAGCGTACTTTCAACATATAGCTGAGAGCAACTCCCTTCAAAAAATGCTGCAACGCTTTTAGCTCCCTCTTTGTCATACAGAAAGACCTCGTCTTCAAATTCTTTTTGTGAGAGTCGAGCTGCAATAACTCCTTGTTCCTTGAAAGTTTTGAATTCAATATCAGTTCTGAACGTATCTCTTTTCTTGTGTAGGCAATCCACAAGCTCATTAAAGACTGTTCCATTATCCGCAGCAAGGCTGTGGTATGGGACTCTGTTGATAGAGTTGAGGAGAGACTGTTTTAGTTTCTCCTCCATTTCCTCCATCGACAGAGTATATTCTCCTGTATACGCATTTTTATTGAAAGGTCCTTCGTATTCAGCCTCAACATTTAGGTATGCTTGAAACTTATCCAAAAGACTCGGGTAAATGCGATACTTAAGCTCTGTTCCGTCCATAGGCTATTTTTCTTTGGCAGCTTCATACTTGCTCTCTCCGCGGTTCCATCTTAGGCCCAATTTAACAGACTTTTCGTACAAAAGTTGTTTTGCATAAAGACGGATATCGAAAACCTCCTCCATTTCTTCAAATGCCTCCTGAGCTTCGTTAGCTGATTCGGCATCATGCACATCTGTGATACGTAATTCCACTTCGTTCTTAAGATCGTCATAATGCAGGAGTCGTTTTGTACGCTCTGCTTGTGACATTGTATAAGTGCTTACAACATCTGTAAGGAACGTATTCCTTATCACTCGCCCCTTAGTATCTTTTGTCATGTTGCCATTGGCATCGAGAATGATAGGTACCTTAAATGCTGGTGGTAAGTTACATGCGTTTTTAGCGTAAAATCTTTCACAGGGTGTAAAAGAAATAACACGTTCTGTTCCAATAAGCTGCAGATAGCCAACCAGATCAAGTTCCTTAATCAGGTCGCCTGCAGAACTTCCACCAATCTCCGGGCGAATCTTTTTGATATCGCCATCTTTCTCCTCACGTTCATGTGCAATGAAAACAAGGTTCTTTCCCATAGCTAACACCTGCTGAACAAATGAATTGAACATTGACTTACGAATGCCGTACTCGTTCAATGTGAGAGAACGAATTGGGTTTTTGTCTCGGCTTTTTGCAATGATATCCTTATCCATAAACGAAAGCATTTTCCCTGCCGTGTCTATGACAATGGTATTGAATGCTGCCATCTCAGGGTCGGCAAGAGCTTGTCCAACTTCGCTCCATTGCTTTACCTCCACTGTAATTACTTCTGCACGGTGAGCCATGTTTACACGACGAATACCGCCATCAAAGTCGAACACAACCACTGGTCCAGGTGCGCTAACACCAAGGGTTGATTTACCAGCACCAGGTTGACCATAAATTAGAACACTAATAGCTTTTTTCTCCTCAAGTTCTGAGGCTTTCTTAAATAAACTCATAAAAATGATTTTAAAGATTAATACAATAATTTTATTTGCTTTTATTATAATCAACAACTATCATAATAACAGTAATTTTGATTATATAATTTGTTGATTCTATTATATTTTATCCGCTCATGTCATAAAGATTTTATTAGGTTTCACGTATTTTACTATTTCAGCTGCATCAAAACGCCACATTGTATTACTTGCCCCTGTGCGTTTTGTAGCATGAATTTTCCCTTGCAGCATAAGCCTATCGAGTCTCTTTTCTCCACCAAGAAGTTTCACGGCAAGTCTACGTGAGAACTCTACCCCTCTTAGCCTCATGACAAGACTCTTAAATCGAATATCTGATTCAGTTTGACTTGTTACCATTTCCATTTCTTGGTCTTTCAAATTCTTCCCTTATTCTTTCAACTGGAAATATTCTTCTTCGTTCTACTACTGATTGTAACTGAATGTGCAGAACAGCCTGGATAAACAAAAGAATGGACAGGATTGCACTAAGTCCTCTCAATCGAACTTCCCTTGCATTCCACACTTTACCAATACGCTTACATACCATCCAAAGAACAAGCTCTTGCATTGATGATATTTGGAGTTTTTGGTAAATATGTTTTTTATGTGTCCTTACAGTCCAAACGGGCTTGTCAACAACTTCTGCTACTTCCTTATCAATCAGACCACGGCAATAGCTTTCTGCTATATGGAATTCCGTGGGGCTGAGTTCAGATCTCATGATATACGTCGAACTTCTACGGTAAAATCTTCAGCGTGTTCCAGCATTTCATAATTCCAGCCAGTGCGCATACCTTCTTTCACCATACGCTGACACGACACATACACACTCGAACGTTGCTCAATAGGAAAGCAATGACTTTCACCAACCTGTAACTCTCGCAAGGTTGGTACGATGGGTTCTTTTTTTACTAAATCTTCCATATAAAATCCTTTTGTTTCACCTTTCGCACAAGTTGAATGTATTGCCAGTTATCGGCATTTACAATCATTTTGTTACTTTTTGGTATAAAACTTATTTGCATTCTTGAACTTATTTGCCTATCTTTGTAAGGCGTTATTATTATTATTATTTGCAAATATAATCATTTCTGCGGACATGGCAAAAGAAAATATAATCAAATATTATCTTTTTAAGGTTTTTTAATCATACCTACAAAATCATGAACGCAGCTTAAAAACTTGAAATATGGATGCAACAATTATCATTGACAGAGTTCTTAAGGCTGTTGGCCTCAATGCTCCTACATTTGCCAAAACGATTGGCGTGAACTACCAGCGTATCTTTGATTTACAAAGAGGACGAGTAAAAAAATTCCATCCGGAGATCGTGAGGAAAATTATTGAAAAATGGCCTAATATGAATGCAAACTTTATTTATACGGGAGAAGGTGAAGTTATGCTTAAGCCAGGAGAGCCCGTTCCACAACCTTCTATTGAGGATATGGTCAATGGGGCTGTCGAAAAAATACTCGACACAGAGGAGTTTAAGTCACGCCTTAAATTGGTGGACGAAAGAGAGCAAATATTGAATAAGAGAGAAAACATGCTTGCAGAAAGAGAAGCGAAGGTTACAAGCATGTATTCTGAATTAATAGAGAGAGATAAGGAACTTCGTGAAAAAGAGAAAAAACTTGTAGAATTGGAACGTTCAATAATGACAAGAGAATTAGAGTTAGAAATTAAAAAAAATGAAAGTCAACCCTAAAAGAACGCACAATCCTACCAAAGAATGTATCTTCGAAAATTGTGGTCCAATTTACATCTTTAATGATGATAACATCGGCTAAATCTGTTGCATATAAATGGTGAGATATTTGTTTTATCGAACCATTTTATTGTCGTAACCTTTATTTTGGAGACATGTAACTTAATGATTATCAGCAAGTGACTACTGCTTTAAGAATTTTAATTATATTAAAAAAGTCCTTAAAACATATTTTAAGGACTTTTTCTACATAATCACACCTGCGCAAGGTGGTTATAATTTTATATAAAACAACGAAACTTTACCTATTCCTATACTCGGGTCTTAATTCAACCTTAGGTACTTTCATTGTATCACCAGCTTGCATTGTCTTACAACCATTAAGTACTTGGAAGTAACCAACCATATCTGCACCAAGCGTCTTGCGGCTATATTTCTCCATTGTTTCACCCTTCTTCAATACAACGATGCGGTCTATACCAACGATGTTATATGCCCCATAACGGATACGAGCGTCATGGTTTAGTGCTGCAAACGACTCAGCATCAGATGTTTCTTTCTTTTCTAATACCTTCTTAGCTTTAGTCTTACTAACTGTATCTGCTGGAACCGTTTTCGTTCCAAGTGAAGGGTTATCTTCTTTCTTACTTGTTTGTTCCGCAACATCAGTCGAAGTTTTCCTTACTTCTTTATTACCTATTCTTGTCCAAAGGAAAATACCAAGACATACAATTACAAGGAAAGCTATCAAGGCAACCTTCTTTAATGTACCATTTGCAGAGCTTTCCTCATCACCATCATCTTCATTTGACAGCTTTGAAGGCTCTTCCTGCTTAGAAAGATTTGCAACATCTGCTACATTCTCGTCCTGCGAAGGTTCTTCTCTCTGTGGGTCTTCTACAACTTCATTGCTAGCTTTCGGTGATTCTGACTGTTTTGAATCTTCTCCAACACCTTCATTAATAATCTTCGAAGGCACCTCCTGCTGTGACTGTTCTACAACAATCGGATTATCATTCAATGGAGGTTCTTTCTGTTCAGCTGGTTTCTTTGAATTAGTTTGTTCTACTTTGGAAACCTCCTCAGCCCATTTCACAGCAGCATCAACCGTCTCTTCTTGTAACACATCTTCGATTTCATCTTGTGTCGAAGGTTGTTCGATTACTGTTGAGAGATTTTCGTCTTTTAGTAAAGAAGGTTCTTCATCAGCTTCATTTGAATGACTTACTGTGCTCAAGTTGTCTTCAATAACCTTCTCTACTGGCAGAGACTCTTTTTCTACATGCTGGTTCGTCTCTTTAGCAAGCTCCTTCTCTCTGTCTTTTTCCTCACTAATACTATCTGATTGTACATCTGTAATAGTAGTAGTTGAAGTTTCATTTGTTGCTTCAGACTTTACCTCTTCTGAACTATCCTCAACAGGAACACGTTCTAACTCTTCTGTATTAACACCATCATTAATAACAACAGTTTCAAACTGTGAGAATGGCTTGTTGACAAGTTCTTTCATGACAGCGTCAGGAGTGAACGTAATCTTATCATGACCTTCAATAAGTACACGCTCACCTGTATTAACGTTAACACTCTCACGAGGTTTAACGGATTGAACCTTAAAGGTACCAAGTCCTTTAATCTTAACTTGATTACCATTCTTCAGTTCCTCACTTACTATATTGAAAAAGGCTTCAACAAAAGTAGTCGCCTCTACAGCAGATAGGTTGAAATCCTTAGCCAATCCGTTAGCTATAAGTTGTATTGTCGTCTTAGCCATTTTCCATACCTCCCTTTCTTACGTGTCCTTTTATTGTTGCAGCAGGTTTGAAATTAAGAACCAACTTAGGAGGAACCAACATACGCAAACCAGTAGAAGGATTGACCATCACACGCTCCAGTCGTTTCTTTACTTCAAACGTACCAAAACCAACCACAGGAACAGGCTCTCCTGATTCGAAGGACTTACCCATCAAATCAACAATAGCTTTCGCCATCTTTTGACTTTCATCCTGTGTGTATCCAGTCTTTGCTGCTAATGTAGCAATGAATTCTTTATTGTTCATCCTGTTTTCTCCCTATATTCAAATTCAGAATTATTAGCCTACTACCTTTTTACTCAACAATCTCACCAAAAAGGTCGAACTCATCGGAGTCTGTTATATGTACATTATAGAATTTACCAACTCGAAGAGATTTACCTTTGGATGATATCAAGACTTCTGGGTCTACTTCTGGCGAGCAGAACTCTGTTCGTCCAATGTAGTAATCACCTTCTTTACGGTCTATAATAACCTTAAAGGTCTTACCAACCTTTTCTTCTTCCAATTCTTCAGAAATACCTTGTTGAATAGCCATTAGCTCATCAAGGCGAGCCTGCTTTACATCCTCAGGAACATCATCTTTATAATGATTTGCACTATAGGTACCTTCTTCTTCCGAATAAGAAAAGGCTCCCATACGCTCAAAGCGAGCTTCGGTAACAAATTCTTTTAATTCTTCAAAGTCCTCATCTGTCTCACCAGGGAAACCAACAAGGAGCGTCGTACGAAGATGTATTCCTGGCACTCGACGCCGTATTTCTGCTATTAAATCGAGTGTTTCTTGCTTAGTAACATGCCTATGCATACGGTCAAGCATGTGATCAGAGATATGCTGAAAAGCTATATCTAAATATTTACAGACATTTGGTTTCTCTGCAATCACATCAAGCAGGTCGAGTGGGAATTGATTAGGATAAGCATAATGTAAGCGTATCCACTCTACTCCCTCTATATCAGCCATCCGAGAGATAAGCTCTGTAATATGATGCTTACCATCAAGGTCAACACCATAGTAAGTTAACTCCTGTTCTATTATCTGAAATTCCTTTACTCCTTCGGCTACAAGTCCTTTCACTTCCTCCAACACTTCCTCTACAGGACGTGAGCGATGCCGACCCGTTATCAAAGGAATAGCACAATAAGCACAATGCCGATCGCAACCTTCAGCAATCTTGACATAAGCATAATGACGTGGTGTTGTTAGATGACGCACACCATTACATGCAGGCACATCAGCTTTCCCAAGATCTGTCAACAGTTGTTTATAATTAAACTTACCATAGAACTTATCTACTTCTGGTAATTCTGCTTCAAGCTCATCTTTGTAACGCTGTGAGAGACAACCCATCACATAAAGTTTATTGAGTTGTCCATTCTTCTTTCTATTGATAAATTCAAGGATTGTATTGATACTCTCCTCCTTTGCAGCTTCGATGAAACCGCACGTATTGATAACAGCAATCTCACCCTGTGGACGCTTTGAGTCATGCGTACAATGGTAGCCGTTTGCTTCAAATTGTTTCATGATAAGCTCTGAATCTACAAGATTCTTAGAGCATCCCATTGTAACTATATCTATCTGATTTTTCTTCATTTGTTCTTTGGTTTGGTGATGGGTGTCGGGGGTTAGGTGTTGATGAATTGTAGGAATGTAATATCAATTCATCAACACCTAACATTCATCACCTAACACCCTATTTAAATAGGCTATCAACAAACTGCACCTTATCAAAGAGCTGCAAGTCTTCCATACCTTCACCTAAACCAATATATTTAACAGGAACTTTCAATTGGTCACTGATACCTATCACAACTCCACCCTTAGCTGTCCCATCGAGTTTTGTGATAGCAAGTGAGGTAATCTGTGTCACGGCAGCAAACTGGCGAGCCTGCTCAAAAGCGTTCTGACCTGTACTACCATCAAGTACCAAAAGTACCTCATGTGGAGCTTCAGGAACAACCTTCTTCATGACATCTTTAATTTTCTTCAGCTCGTTCATCAAGCCAATCTTATTATGCAAACGACCAGCTGTATCAATAATAACTACGTCAGCACCATTTGCCTTCGCACTTTGTAATGTGTCAAAAGCCACACTTGCTGGGTCTGCTCCCATCTGCTGCTTCACCACTGGCACCCCTACACGGTCACCCCATATCTGAATCTGTTCAACAGCAGCAGCACGGAAGGTATCTGCTGCACCAAGATAGACTTTCTTACCAGCCTGCTTAAATTGCCAAGCAAGCTTACCTATCGTTGTAGTCTTACCAACACCATTTACTCCTACAACAAGTATTACGTATGGGTGTGTCCCTTCTGGTAGTGTCCATTCGCCATTGTCTCCTGTATTGTTTTCTGTCAGCAATGCGGTTATCTCGCTTTTGAGAATACCGTTCAGCTCGCTTGTTGAAACATACTTATCGCGAGCAACACGCTCTTCAATACGATGAATAATCTTGATAGTTGTGTCCACACCTACATCCGACGTAACAAGAATCTCTTCAAGGTCATCTAAGACTTCATCATCTACTTTTGACTTTCCTGCCACTGCACGTGCCAGTTTTGAGAACACATTTTCCTTTGTCTTCTCAAGTCCTTTGTCAAGTGTTTCTTTTTTCTTCTTACCGAATAAACCGAATAATCCCATATAATTAGCTAATTTGTTGCAAAGATAATAAAAAGTTACCTGCATCAGAGTTCATCTTCTATTGACATATTATTGTTCACCACTTATCGCACGAGGGCCTAACGCCTTACTTTATGATGAAATATAAATTAACATTCAATGGTTATTAGAAATACATTTTATTACTAAGGACAAAGGATACAGGTTTATTCAAAACTAAGAATTCACCTTTCTTCAGATAGTAATATACGCAAGTAAGCATTCCTTATACACTAAGAAATGCTTACTTATAATACTATTAACAATCTTCATAATATATTTACTAAAAGTATCTTATCACACATGTTTATAACATACTAATAGTCAAAGATATGACAACAAAGCTTTCAAGTAAACCTATCGATGTTTATGTTTTATATACCAACTATGGATGAATGTATCATAGAGTATCAAAGAGGCTGCTAAAATACCAAGGCAAACCCATAAGACAAGCGGTTGCTCAAGATGGAATAAACCGTAAGAAAGAACCAAGCCTATACCTATACCTGTTTCCCATGCAAGTAAGAAAGTACTCTGACTGGTTCCGCGCTGACAATGGTCAGACATCTTTATGAAAAAGAGTAAGAATCGGCTTCCTATCAATCCTACGCCCAAACCAATGAGAATAGGCACAATATAACTAACACTCTCCTGCCTGCGCGTTATCATCAATAGTACAGCAATACCAATAACTATCATCCCAGTCGTTGCTTCACTGCGGAGATCAGCATCAGCAAACACAAAACGCTCTGCAAGAATAGCAATCACAAAGCCCAACATCATCATCCCGTAAAAACGTGGAGTATGTTCAATGCTTAAAAGAAATCCTACTACAGATGTGACAAGGACTACATTGACAAAAAGCCAATGGCTCCCCTTTAATAGGAATCGGTCGAAAGAGAAGCGAGAATAGTCCTCACTTGGCATACGAAATGGAAACCTGATTAGATTGACAAAGACAAAGGCTACAAGTAGACAAATACATGACAAGATGAGTACAGAACCAAAGTTCATCGACAGATATACGTAGATTCCAGCCAGCGGACCAAGAGAGAGCGCAAAACGCCCAAACCATGTCGCTGCATGATTAGCTTCTGTTCTGTGTACAGCTTCTACCGTATCAATTATCAATGTACTAAGTAGCACCAGTTGCGAGAGTCCATAGAACGCTCCTTGCATAAAACGAAGTCCTACGAGTAGCATGTAATCGAAGGAATTATAAGGTAGACTACTCAGATAATAAAGTACACCTGTAACGGCTAAGAGCAATAATATTGAAAGATTAAACACATTCTTGCGACGATAGCGTTGAACAAGATAGCCGGAAAGGCTACCGAACAGGTAGATTCCAATGAAGAACACTCCCATTACCAAAGCTATTTGCAATATTGAATATCCCCTAACCTCCATACGTAAAGGTATGGTAGCTACCAGCATATAGGAAGACATAACTAACAAGAGATTGGCCATTGCCAATAACCAAAAGTGCTTATTCCACAACCGAACGTGAACGGGTATGTTTTGAGTATCCATACTATATTACCCAGAATTTATCGTTATAAGTTATAACATGAAATATGTGACGCTTGCTTACATGGAGTTAAGCAAACAGAACAGTATTAACTTAACTTTTTATTCAGACTTATCTATTTAATAAACCATGACCTTTAATCATAAATTTTCCCTTTAATCAGTTTTTAATATGACTCTGATTCTGAGGGGAAACTTACTTCTTTCACACATTTAATATACTCTTGTACGCCCTCTGTCATACATTTGTTCACATTCGCAAAATGGCGGAGAAACTTTGGCTTAAATCCTTGTGTCATACCAAGCGCATCTGCATAAACAAGGACCTGACCATCGGTACCATTCCCTGCACCTATACCTATCGTTGCAGCTTTGACCATTGAGGTCACTTTAGTAGCCAGAGCTGCAGGCACCTTCTCAAGAGTAATAGCACTAACACCTGCTGCGTCAAGGGCAAGTGCATCTTCTATTAGCTTCTCAGCCTCAGCATCATCTTTTGCACGAAGACCATAACCACCAAATTTGTGGATGCTTTGAGGAGTAAGACCAAGGTGGCCTATAACAGGAATACCTGCTGCTACTATTCCTCTAACAGTGTCAGCAATCTCCTTACCCCCTTCCATCTTGAGCGCACCAGCACCTGTCTCTTTGATAATACGGATAGCATTACGGATCCCATCTTCACGGCTCACTTGATAAGAACCAAATGGCATATCACAAACAACAAGGCAGCGCTGACACGCACGAACAACAGAACGTGCATGATAAATCATCTGATCAATGGTTATTGGCGTAGTGTCTTGATTACCAGCCATCACGTTTGAGGCTGAGTCACCAACAAGGATGCTATCAATACCAGCAGCATCTATAATTCCTGCTGTCGTGAAATCGTATGCAGTCATCTGGGTTATCTTTTCGCCAGAAGCCTTCATTTCCAATAATGTCTTTGCTGTTACTTTCTTCTTATCTGTTGTTAAATATCCCATAATCTATCTTTCATTCAAACTCCAAGACTATTTGTCTGAATTTGCTGACCGTCATCAATACGCTCGTTCTTTGTTTTTTGTTTTGGGGTGCAAAGTTACCTCTTTTTAATGGTCTGACAAAGTAAAACCATCATAATTACTAATTACCTCCTTTGTAAAGGGTTCTATCTCAGCGACAGAGTTGGTTGTTGCAAGCCCTATCACACGTGCTCCAGAGGCAATACCAGAACGTAAGCCGTTGAAACTATCCTCAAAAACAACACAGTCCTTAGGCGACACTCCAAAACGAGCAGCTGCCTTGAGATAGCAATCAGGAGATGGTTTACTCTCATCAAAGTCTTCTGAGGTGAGTATCTCATCAAAATATCCCTTAAATTCTGGGTGCTGATTGTAAACATTCTGCATCTTCTCGAGGTTAGAACTTGTCACAACCGCTGTCTTTATACCTTTACTTTTAAGTTTATCAACAAAAGACTCAAAACCAAGTATATAGTTATAAGACATGTGACGTTCGTACACATTCAATAACTGAACAATCTCTTTTTGTGCATCAACATCATCAGCAAAGTATTTATCAAATATCTGCACCAATGTTTGACCCTTAATAATATACTCGAAGTTAGGCACATTAGGGCGAAAATTCTTCCCTATATTATTCCAAAACAACGTATATAAAGGTTCTGTATCAAATACTACTCCATCCAAATCGAACAGACATGCTTTTACCATAATTGCTCATTAATTATTAAATATATAATGCAAAGTTACAAAACTTTTCGTAACTTTGTAGCCTATATATGATGAAGAATTTATTTATAAGATTTGGGTTCTTAGCCATCCTATTGTTCTTTATGAGCAGTTGTGGGCATAAATCAACAACACCAAAGAGGTTGGATATACCCACTGGTGTGGTTTCTGTAGATACCGTAGCTCATCCTTCAGAAGCTATACAATGTCATGTTCACGTTGAGTTTGCTTATCTTAAAGGGAATAAATACGCTGTTGTCAATGACTCTCTACTAAGAATGGGCCTTTTACAGCCAGACTATTTCGCTATTAATTATGATAAGCTTACGCCTCAAAAAGCCATCCCTACGTTTGTAAGGCAGTATATTAAAGACTATATAGAGATTGCACAGCTTATTCGCCAAAGGGAGAAAAGCAAGAGTCAGCTCATCGGTGAACTATCTATCAAGACTGAGCTGAGGGCTTCAATAGACAACTATGTAACTGCTCTCTCCCATATCTCCATTAATAATGGTAATGGACAATTAACAAAGTACACGATTGTTCGTAACTTCAACATCAAAGACGGACACGTTACCACACTCCAAGAACAATTCAGTAAAGACTATAAAGAGAAACTAACAAAGGAAATCATTGAGCGAATAGCCGACCAAGAAGACCTTGAGAAAGATGACCTTACAGGGCTACAAGCTAAAGGCTATTTTACAGGGATTGCCCCTTATCCTTCTGATAATTTCATCCTTACAGATGACTCTACGGTGTTCATCTATACTCCAGGTGAGATTAATCAGAAAGAGGTTAGGGTGGCTATCGACAATTAACTTGCTCTTTACTTTCCACCACAACCCTCATATACGAAGAATATGATTGAACTAATAAAGAGAAACTTCCCCCATCTCTCTGCTAAACAGATAGAACAGTTCACAGCACTCGATGCGCTCTATCATGATTGGAATAGTAAGATTAATGTCATCTCACGCAAAGACATTGATAATCTCTATGAGCATCACATCCTTCACTCACTTGCTATTGCTAAGTATATCACTTTCCGTGAGGGTACCAACGTACTTGACTTTGGGACTGGTGGGGGCTTCCCTGGTATTCCCCTCGCTATCTTCTTCCCAGAAGCCAATTTCAAACTCATAGATGGAACAGGCAAGAAAGTAAGGGTAGCACAGGAAGTTGCTGATGCTATTGGGCTTGAGAATGTTCTTCCAGCACACTTGCGTGGAGAAGAGGAGAAAGGTAAGTTCGATTTCATTGTGTCACGTGCTGTTATGCCATTGCCCGACTTGATGAAGATTGTAAAGAAGAATATTGCACCCGATCAACACAATACTTTGCCCAATGGTGTCATTGTCTTAAAAGGTGGAAACCTCAATGACGAATTGAAACCATACAAGAAGATTGTCGAGAAGACGGAACTCTCACAATGGTTTGACGAAGAGTGGTTTAAGGAGAAATACCTCATTTACGTACCAGGATAACCCTCTCCGCACACTTGAAAGTGTTATACTACTCAATTATCACCATTTCTTATCCACATTATCACTTATGATTAAAATTCAGACTTTCGAGGTTAATCCTCTTCAAGAGAACTGTTACGTAGTCAGCGATGAAACAAAAGAATGTGTCATCATAGACTGTGGCGCACTTACTGAAAGTGAACAAGACGCTATCGTAGCGTATATAAAGAAAGAGGGACTCACTCCTGTTCATAATCTTGGCACTCACGGACATCTTGATCACCACTTTGGAGACGCCATCATCCTTGCTACTTATAATCTTCAACCAGAAGTTTCTGAGGGCGACGCAGTGTTTATGAACAATCCAAAGCAGGCTGCAGCGCAGATGCTTGGGATGGAATTAGGCCATGATTTACCAGCTGGTGAGTTAAATCTAACCGAAGGGCAATTAATAGAATTCGGTTCTCATACCTTCAAAGTCATGCGTACTCCGGGACACTCTGGTGGTTCTGTATGTTTCTATTGTGCGGAAGAAGAGGTCTTGTTCACGGGTGACACATTATTTAAAGGGAGTATTGGCAGAACAGACTTCCCTGGTGGTAGTATGTTCCAGATTATCAGTAGTCTTCGAGAACTCGCACAGCTTCCCGACACAACAGTCGTTTATCCGGGCCACGGACCGCAGACCTCTATAGGTTTCGAGCTTGCTCACAACCCTTACATGGACCGATAAAACGGATATCAACCAATTCCTAAAAATGAAAGCAAGAAGTTCACAACCCGAAAAGATACTACTCGGTATCGACCCTGGCACCAATGTCATGGGTTATGGGGTATTGCGTGTCTGTGGGAATAAGGCTGAGCTTGTTGTTATGGGGGTCATTGACATGCGCAAGGAGAAAGATGTCTACCTCCGTTTAGGCAGGGTTTTCGAGCGTGTAACGGGTATTATAGACGAATACCTACCCGATGAGGTTGCTATCGAGGCGCCCTTCTTTGGAAAGAACGTACAGTCAATGCTTAAACTGGGACGTGCACAAGGAGTGGCCATTGCTGCAGCTATCAACCATGATGTACCTATACAGGAGTATGCACCACTGAAAATAAAGATGGCTATAACAGGTAATGGCTCCGCTTCTAAGGAACAAGTAGCTGGCATGCTACAAAAGCTTCTACATCTAAGGGACGACCAGATGCCCCATTTCATGGATGCTACTGATGCCGTTGCAGCTGCTTATTGCCATTTCCTTCAGATGAATAGACCGGCAACAGACGCTAAACACTATGGCTCTTGGAAAGATTTTGCACGCAAGAATGCGGACAGAATAAGGTAAACAGGAGCTTCACACCGGTTATAGCTACGTCAAAATATAGCTGTGCCTATAATACTCCAAAGACTTCAATAACGTCATAGACATAAAAGAAAACAACACAAGACTTTCAATATCAAGCGTATGAAAAAAAAGATGATAGCCCTTTCCTTATTTCTTGCATCCGTTCTTACGGTTAATGCCCAGCAAGAACGTGTATCGAAGCAACTATATACAAGTGCGTATAAGATTGCTACTGACAGTAAAGAGGATGTCAACGTGCGCAAGGCAGCTTCCTTCAAAGTTGATGCAATCACCTATCTTAATACTCGTACACTGTCTGCTATCGTTGATACAACAAAGCAGTTATCTAACAAGGAGATTGCTCATCTCAACGCTCAACTTGACTCAATGGCATATTATATGCACGAATATGTCAATCTCTTTACAAAGGAGTATGCACGTGCCGACAAACAAAAGCGAAAAGAACAGGTGCTTAAGATATTTCGTAATGCCAGCATCAACCATCCTCTCTACAACGATCCTGACAAGAGTCTTGTCTTAGTTTACTTCAATAGTGAGGACTATCTTACTCAATTCTCCCTTGATACTGACTGGATAGCAGCACTTGCAGAGGTGAAGAAGAAGTTGGCCGAGTAGTATGAAATCAATGTTTTAAGATACATAACAATGCAAGACGAACAATTAAAATACCCATTCGAGGAGAAATTCAAAGAAGACTTAGCTACTTATCTACAAGGGAAAGACCTTGTAGACATGATGTTGCCAGACATTGCCGACATGGAGGAGAAGTGGTTAGGGATTGCTGAAGCTTACTTACCAGACGGTATGCGAGAGTTTGCAGACTACCCTACTGTGTCTCTTGGATGGATGATGTACATCGGTATGGCCATTGCCAAGTATTGGGATGAGGATTGGGAGTTATATAATAAGGTGGAGAATCTCTACACCTATCTACGTGATCGCATTGACTATGACCACATGGACGACTACATCTGTGAGAAGGTATTGCTCCTTACTGCCGACGAGCACGAGACACTTGCAGATATGGTAGGTAAGTGTGCAGCACGAACAAATAGCTTGCTCCGCCATCTTCCGATTGCTCCTGGTAGTAAAGATGCCTTTCAAGCCTACTTGGCTGCTCTCCATCAGCTTTATTTCATGGGCGCAGCTATGCAACTAAAACGTATGGGTTATCACATGACAAAGATATAGTCATCGAACAAAACTTATCTTGTTCACCATAATGATAGTGCTGATAAGTAAACACATTCATCCTAAAATGGCGATGGACAGCTTACTAAACATCAGCACTATGATACCCTTCCTACCCTTTTTTGTCCTTGTACGGAAGATTAGTATATGTTATGCAGAGACTCACCTCTCACAGTGCCAACAAACAAAATAGATACTCACTCGCACATGTATGTAAACTCACAGAGGGCCTTGCGACTGACAGAAGATAGCACACTTTCGCTAATAATAGTATTAACGTCCGTGATGTCTGCCGTGCGCAAGGCCCTCTGCGAGTTCCACTCGTATACAAAAAACTGTGTGATTCTATGAGAGAAAAAGTCGGTTTATTACCATTCCCAGTATATTAATATGAAAATAGTAATAACCACACCACTCTACAAAAGAGTTAATAACCTCGTAAAAAATCATTACATCACAACAAGATAATTGCTCTCTAAGAAAGGGTGTAATATCATCTACAAACGAGTTGATAACTCACAACAAATCAGCACATTACATACTGCGTTAAAGAAGACGCCTTTCTTGCTTCAAGAAGGGCGTCTTCTACATGCAAGAAGGGCATGTTCTTGAATACAGATAGGCCTCTTCTTTGAGCCTGAACAGCATGTGTTAGGTTCAAGAAGAGTGAAAAATATTTACGAGCTGTCGTGGAGTTAGAGGGATGAAAGGGCGTAAAAGGAGTTTAGACAACACAATCCATCCTATCAACTTCCACCTTTTACATCTCGCTTAGAATTTCTTCTACTTACGAGGAAGAATATAAGGAGACTCGCTGGATACTTCTATTTTTCATGGAGTAGAATGTAGACAAACTTGTAGAATACGACTTTCCATCACAGAACGGCATATAAATAGGAGCGTTGAATACGGTCCAAGGGAATATAATAGAGGGACAACAAATCACTGAATTGCCTTTATTAGAGGCTATATTCACACAGTATTATCCTCTCACAAGCAGTCTAATAGGGGCGACCTCACTAACCACTCCGCACCTTTTGGGGGAGGAGCAGGAGGGAGGGGCAGCTACTTCCACAACATTACCTATTAGAAGTACTCCTCCTGTATACCGTTTACATTAATTGTATCGGCAGTTTGACAAGGATTAAACTTAGCTGGCATGGTGAACTTAGTGCTCTGGCTATACCCTAAACGTTTGTCAGCATAAACACGTTGCATATAGTAAGCCCATACAGGCAAAGCCATTGTAGCACCTTGACCCATAGAGGTATGATCGAAGTGGATGTCACGATCCTCGCCACCTACCCAGCAACCACTTACCAAGTTAGGCGTAATACCCATGAACCAACCGTCTGCGTTGTTATTCGTTGTACCCGTCTTTCCACCCATGTCGGCTGTAAGATGGTAAGCATAACGCAATCGGCTACCTGTTCCACCTTGGATAACAGCACGCAACATATCAATCATCTGATAAGAGCTAACCTCTGAGATAACCTCAGTCATCAATGGTTGGAACTTAGCAATCACGTTACCATGACTATCTTCTATCTTTGTCACGAACAATGGTGCACAACGGATACCACCATTGGCAAAGGTGGTATAGGCACTTGCCATCTCTCCAACAGATGCTTCACAAGGTCCGAGACATAACACCGGACTCGTGTTCTTATCAATATCTGGATTATTCAATCCAAAGTCATGTAGGATATTCACGAATTGAGAAGGCCCTAAGAGGTTGATTAGATAGGCTGATATCCAGTTGTTTGACTGCTGTAAAGCCCAACGCAAAGGCACTTCCTGCCCGTAACGAGCACGTGAACCATTACGAGGAGTCCACCCACCATAAGTGCGCTGAACGTTCGGTGCAAGTGTACAAGGAGTCATACCGTTCTGCATTGCAAGTGCATAAAGGAACGGTTTGATGGTAGAACCAACCTGACGACGACCTCCCATGACAACATCATACTTGAAGTGTTGATAGTCGATACCGCCTACGTAAGCCTTAACAGCACCCGTATGTGGGTCCATACTGACGAAGGCAGAACGCAAGAACGACTTATAATAGCGGATAGAGTCAATTGGAGTCATCACCGTATCTACATCACCATGATAAGTAAAGATTGTCATTTCGTGCGGTGTTTGGAAACTCCGCCTAATCTCATCAGGTGTAGCACCCTGCTCTTTCAGCCGCTGATAACGCAGTGTCTGCCGACAAGAGCGGTTAAGAATCTCCTTTATTGTACGACGAGAGATATTTGATGAGAATGGAGCATTCTTCTTATAACGCATTGCAAGATTAAACTGTGACTGCAAATATCCCCCTACATGCTTGCGAACAGACTCTTCAGCATACTGCTGCATACGGGTATCAATCGTTGTATAGATACGCAAACCATCAGTATTAACATTATAAGGTTCGCCATTACGTTTCGTATTCTTATTACACCAACCATATAGTGGGTCTTGCTCCCAAGCGATAGAGTCGAGTACAAACTGACGATTTTGCCATGCTTGATAATCCTCACGTACAGGCTTCTTAGCCATCATATACTGTCGAAGATATGCCTGGAAATAGTCGGCCGCACCGCTAACAGGCTTTGCTTTAGTGAAGTGTAAGCCCAATGGACGTTGTGACAACTCGTCGTATTCAGCCTTCGTAACATAACCAGACTTAACCATCTGCATCAAAACAACATTGCGACGCTGCTTACAACGTTCTGGGTAACGAAGCGGATTGAACATAGATGGATTCTTACAAAGGCCCACCAACATGGCAGCCTCAGTCACTGTCAACTTACGAGGTTCCTTATTAAAATATACGTTTGCTGCTCGCTTGATACCTACAGCATTATGTAGAAAGTCGAAGTAATTGAAATACATGGCAAGTATCTCTTCTTTCGTAAAGTGGCGTTCGAGCTTTACAGCGATGATCCACTCGATAGGCTTCTGCAAAAGACGTTCCACTGTGCTATGCGCTTTCTCGGAGAACAACTGCTTAGCAAGCTGTTGTGTAATCGTAGAGCCACCACCCGCACTTGCTTGTCCCATCACTCCGCGCTTCACAACAGCACGTCCGAGTGCAATGAAGTCAACACCTGAATGTTCATAAAAACGCTCATCCTCAGTAGCGACGAGAGCATGAACAAGATGCGGTGACAAGCCGTTATAGTCGATTGCCACACGGTTATTATTATCCGCATTCCATGTTCCGATGAGCTGTTGATCAGATGAATAGACCTGCGAAGCAAACTTATCTATAGGGTTAGACAATTCATCCATATTAGGCATATACCCTACCCAACCATTCCAAACAGAGATGAAAAATACGGTAATAACACCCAATATAGCAAGGAGCGAGCCCCAAAGGAAATGTACAAAATGTCTTCTCATAACGTTGTGAAAATATTATGCAAAGATAAACTAAATCAATGGATAAGCAAAATAAATAGATGTTTTTTTATAATAGATAGATATTTCCCTTTTTATCGTTCGTTGGATAGGAAATAATAATGTACCTTTACCACCAGAAAAAGAACTAAAACATCACAAAACAAATATGGAAAAGCATAACTTTGTGAATATCCAAGGGTTGGAACGTGACCAGTTGCTCTATCTTATTGAGATGGCTCAGGAGTTTGAGAAACACCCAAATCGTGAGTTACTCAAGGGGAAAGTCATCGCAACACTATTCTATGAGCCTTCTACACGAACCCGACTTAGTTTTGAAACTGCCGCTAACCGACTCGGTGCACGCGTTATTGGCTTTACCGATGCCAAGGTGTCAAGTGTCAGTAAAGGGGAGACATTGAAAGATACGATACTCATGGTTTCAAACTATGCTGACGCTATTGTCATGCGACACTATATAGAAGGTGCAGCACAGTATGCGTCAGAGGTAGCACCTGTGCCTATCATCAACGCTGGTGATGGTGCACATCAACATCCTTCACAATGCTTACTCGACCTCTATACTATCTATCAGACACAAGGGACACTGGAGAATCTAAACATATACCTTGTGGGTGATTTGAAATATGGTAGGACCGTTCACTCTCTCCTTATGGCTATGCGTCATTTCAATCCAACGTTTCACTTTATTGCACCGAAGGAACTCGCTATGCCAGAGGAGTATAAGGTTTACTGCCACGAGCATAACATCCGCTTCGAAGAACACGAGGATTTCACACCAGAAGTGATTGCGAATGCAGACATCATCTACATGACTCGTGTACAAAAAGAGCGTTTCTCTGACTTGATGGAATATGAGCGTGTGAAGAACGTCTATATTCTTCGCCGTGATATGCTTGCTTTGGCACGTACAAACATGAAGATTCTTCATCCACTTCCACGTGTGAATGAGATTGCATACGATGTCGATGATAGTCCACATGCCTACTATATTGAGCAGGCTCGCAATGGTCTTTTTGCGCGTGAAGCTATCTTCTGCCATTGCCTTGGAATATCAATGGAGGAGGTAAAAAACGATAAAACGATTCTTAAATAAGTACTTAATAAAGGTTATGAACATGGGTAAATTAAAGAGAGGTACGTTTGCAGCATTGTTGTTCGTTCTTTTGTCTACCATATTCAGCTGTAATAAATATACAGATGATGACCTTCACAGGGTAACCATGAACTGGACATCGGATTATACTAGCGACCCAAGGAATATAACTGTTCCTGCTGAAGGAGGAACCTATAAATTAGTATGCACCAACTACCAAACTCTACGATTTGCAAGTAGGACCGTTGATGATTCATCAGTAATATATGGAGAAGAGGTAATCAGTACTGGTATTGTTGGAGAATGGTCCACAGCAGAATTAACAGGCAACACACTCACGATTACCATCGAGCCTAACACCACAGGCAAAATACGTAAAGTAAGCTTTGGGTTAAGAGCAGACGATGCCGTAGATAGAGTGAAAATCACCCAAGAAAAATAGAAATAGACTCATAATGCCTATGAGTGAACAAAGAAAACTGCCCACAAATACCCTGTCAGGTGTGAACCTACTACAGCTCCAGAAGCTCTCCACACCTGTCACTATCGGTTTCAACTTCTCATCGAAGATGGTAGGCACAAAGGGAATCATCAAAGTGAGCGATAAGTTCTTCACTGATGATGAGATTTCTCGTCTGTCGGTCGTGGCACCGAACGTGGTGTTGAACATCATTAATGACTATGAAGTGGTAGAGAAGAAGAAGGTGGTGACACCGGACGAGCTTCGGAGCATTGTGAAATGCAACAATCCAAAGTGCATTACTAATAACGAGCCAATGGACACCATCTTCCATATAGTGGATAAGGAACATGGTATTCTCAAGTGTCATTACTGCGACAAAGAGCAGGAAATGGATAAAGTGGAACTTGTTTAGTTGGCAAGGAGATGGGTAAACAAGTTTATTGATAGACGAGTGAATGAATAAGAAATAGGCGAGTTGCTTATATCAAGAGAGCAGTTCTACAAAATAATTAGCTGTATATTAGTCATTTACTTATCATCGTTAAAGCTAAAGAAGATACCCTTCTTTATACCTCTAAAACTTGTTTTCTCTATCAGAACACAATCAACATCGAATTATTTTCATGAAAAGAAATATTTATTTACGTGACTGAAAATATTTCTTTTCATGAAGATAAATAATTCTCATCATGATGAAAAATAACGACGAACTTAGTAGATGCCTTGAGAAATAAGCACTACATACCCTATAAACCTACATTTCATGATGCTACAAATAGGTTTTCTCATTTTTTTTTCGTACATTTGCAAGCATGGTATAAGGATGTTTTTCATTCGTTTATAGACATGTAATAGAATCTTAAATGGATAATAAGAGTGCAACTTTAGAGTTAGGAACGAAGCCTGTAGGTAAACTATTGGTACAATACGCATTCCCTGCTATCATTGCGATGATAGCTGCCTCACTCTATAACATTATAGACAGAATATTTATCGGACAGATCGTTGGTCCAATGGCAATATCTGGTTTGGCCATAACTTTCCCTTTTATCAACCTCGGAGCAGCCTTTGGAGCAGCCGTAGGAATAGGTGCATCGACGTCTATCAGTGTGAAGTTAGGTCAGAGAGACTACAACACAGCAGAGAACATCCTTGGTAATACGATAACACTGAACTTGATTATAGGAAGTTCCTTCGGCATAATCTGCCTCATCTTCCTCGACCCTATCCTGCGCTTCTTTGGCGCAAGCGATGCCACCATCCCATACGCTCGTAGCTTCATGGAGGTTATCTTAGCTGGTAATGTAATCTCTCACATGTACTTTGGAATGAATGCTGTACTCCGAGCTGCGTCAAAACCACGACAAGCCATGGCGGCTACCATATTCACAGTATTGATGAATATAGTGTTAGACTTTATCTTCATCAGACTTTGGGGATGGGGAATTCGTGGCGCTGCATTCGCTACTGTCTTATCGCAAGCATTAGCTTTATGCTGGCAAATGAAGCAGTTTACGAATAAAGATGAGATACTACACCTTAAACGAGGAATATATCGTCTTAAAAGACACTTGGTTGAGAACATCATTTCGATTGGTATTTCTCCTTTCTTGATGAATGTTTGTGCCTGCATTGTAGTTATCTTCATGAATAATCAACTTGTCAGATACGGTGGCGACATGGCTGTTGGCGCATTCGGCATCGCCTATAGTATAGCGATGATCTTCGTCATGTTCATCATCGGATTAGACCAAGGTATGCAGCCAATAGCGGGCTATAACTATGGTTCCCAGCAGAACGATAGATTGATGCGAGTACTAAAACTGACTATCTTTGCCGCAACGGGGATTATGGTTACAGCTTGGCTAATAGCCCATTTAGCTCCACAATACTGCGCACGCATGTTTACCACGGACCCAGAACTTATTCAACAAGCTATCAAAGCAATTAAGATAAACATGATGCTGTATCCTATTGTAGGATTTCAAATGGTTGTAACAAATTTCTTCCAGTGTATTGGTAAGGTAAAGATAAGTATCTTCTTGTCACTTTCTCGCCAACTACTATTTCTTATCCCACTCCTTATCATCCTACCGAACTTCTTCGACTTAGATGGAGTGTGGGCCTCGCTGCCTTCAAGTGATTTCTTAGCATCATTAGTTGCGGCCATCATCCTTGTTACTTATATGCGGCGAATGAAGAAACAACTGGTGAACAATCAAAACTCAGAATCATAATAAAGAATCTAAAGATGGAAAAGGAACTAATCATAAACGTTGGTCGTCAGATAGGTAGTGGTGGCCATATCATTGCAAAGATGCTTGCAGATGAGTTCGGATGTCAATACTATGACCGTGAGATACTCAATATTGCAGCTAAGGAGAGTGGCTTCTCTGAGAAGTTCTTTGAGCAAAATGATGAGCAGAAAGGATTTATGAAAGGGCATTTCCACATACATCTCCCACTCTTAGGCGACAATGACTTTTATAAGAGTAACTTCTCACAAGAAAGTCTATATCAGTTCCAAAGCGATGCTATTCGGGAGATGGCAAAGCAGAACCCACGATGTGTATTTGTCGGAAGAACTGCCGACTATGTCTTACGTGACAATCCTAACACGGTCAATATCTTTATAACAGCTTCATTAGACACCCGTATTACTAATATATGTGAGCGACGCGGATGTACGAAAGAAGAGGCTCGAAAGTTTATTGAGAAAGGTGAGAACGAACGTGCTAAGTATTATAACTATTACACAACAAAGGTTTGGGGACATGCAGAAAGCTATGACCTCTGTATTGATGCCAGCATACTTGGCTTAGAAAAGACCAAGGACTTGATAGCTGATTTCATCAGAAAGAAGAACAGTTAATGAAACGTATTGGTATAATCTCTGATACCCACGGCTACTGGGATGATAAGTATGAATACTATCTTGGCAATTGTGACGAGATATGGCACGCTGGTGACATTGGCTCATTAGAGGTTGCTGATAAGTTCGAAGCCATGAAGCCCATCTTCCGAGCCGTATGTGGGAATATAGATGACAATACTCTGCGTGCTCGTTATCGGGAGATTCTACGCTTCAAGTGCGAGGATATTGATGTACTCCTTAAACATATCGGAGGTTACCCAGGTCGTTATGACCGCTCAGTACAGGGTATGCTATTTGCTTCCCCGCCCAACTTGTTCGTTGACGGACATTCTCATATCCTCAAGATACAGTTTGATAAGACATTAAACCTATTTCATATTAATCCAGGTGCTGCCGGTCTACGTGGATGGCACAAGGAAAGAACATTGGTGAGGTTAACCATTGAAGGCAATAAATTTACTGATTGCGAGGTTATAACATTAGGCAATAAACAATCTGAACATATATAATATTCCTCTGAAATGTAATGGTCTTAGACGTTACATACAATAAAGACTATTAAAACTTACCCATAAGAATAACAAACAAATTAATAACAAAGATATGAAAACTTATTTAGTAACTGGTGCTGCCGGCTTTATCGGAGCAAACTACATTAAGTATCTACTTCATAAGAAGTATGTGAATGAAGAAATTAAGGTTATCGTCCTCGATGCTCTTACATACGCAGGTAACCTTGGTACTATCAAAGATGATATCGACGATGAGCGTTGTGTCTTTGTAAAAGGAGACATTCGTGATCGCGAACTTGCCGATAAACTCTTTGCTGAATATGATATCGACTATCTCGTAAACTTTGCTGCAGAAAGTCATGTCGACCGTTCTATTGAAGACCCACAGTTGTTCCTTTCAGTTAACATCCTCGGTACACAGAACCTTTTGGACGCTGCTCGTCGTGCATGGGTGACAGGTAAAGACGAACAGGGCTACCCTACTTGGAAAGAAGGTAAGCGCTATCACCAGGTTTCAACAGATGAAGTATATGGTTCATTGGGTGCTGAAGGCTACTTTACAGAGCAGACCCCACTCTGTCCACACAGCCCTTATTCAGCCAGCAAGACCAGTGCTGACCATTTTGTAATGGCTTATCATGATACTTATCACATGCCTGTCAGCATTACACGATGCTCTAACAACTATGGTCCTTACCACTTCCCAGAGAAGTTGATACCATTAATTATCAACAATATCCTCGAAGGCAAGAAACTACCAGTATATGGTGAGGGATTGAATGTACGCGACTGGTTGTATGTAGAAGACCATTGCAAGGCTATTGATATGGTTGTACGTGAAGGACGCGAAGGCGAAGTCTACAATGTTGGTGGTCATAACGAAATGAAGAACATCGACATCGTTAAGCTCACTATCAAGACTATTCATGATATGATGGCAGAGGACAAGAACCTCCGTACTATACTTAAGAAGCAGGTGAAAGACGCAAATGGCGATATCGACATCAGCTGGATTAATGAAGAACTAATCACACATGTCCCTGACCGTTTAGGCCATGATGCACGCTATGCCATTGACCCAACAAAGATTAAGAACGAGTTAGGTTGGTATCCAGAAACGATGTTTGCGGATGGTATCGTTAAGACTATCCGTTGGAACTTAGAGCATCAAGACTGGATACAAGAGGTTACTTCTGGTGATTATCAAAAGTACTATGACATGATGTACACCAAGAAAGGTAGATAATATAACCAACTAAAATATAATCCTACACCCTCGTCTATCCATAAGACAACAAGGACGAGGGTGTTAATCCTTCTCACATTCAAAACGTAGACAATATCTCTTCACATGAAAAAAATCTTGTTATTAGGCTCAGGCGAACTGGGCAAGGAGTTCGTTATTGCGGCTAAACGTGCTGGACAGTACGTCATTGCTTGTGATAACTATGAGAACGCACCAGCCATGCAGGTAGCTGATGAGTCTGAAGTAATAGATATGCTTGATGGTACAGCACTTGATGCTATTGTAGATAAGCACAAGCCTGACCTCATCATTCCAGAGATAGAAGCGATCAGAACAGAACGCTTGTTCGATTATGAAGAGCGTGGAATACAGGTTGCTCCATCAGCACGTGCTGTGAACTTCACGATGAATCGCCGTGCTATACGCGACCTCGCAGCACGTGACTTAGGGTTAAGAACAGCTAAATACTTCTATGCCAAGACTTATGAAGAGTTTAAGACAGCAGCCGACGAGATTGGTTTTCCATGTGTTGTAAAACCTCTGATGAGTTCAAGTGGGCATGGTCAGAGCTATGTTCACAATGATGAAGAACTCGAAGAAGCGTTTAAGAATGCGATGGATGGCGCACGTGGCGATGTGAAGGAGGTGATTATTGAAAATCTTCTCTGAGCTATCACCTCGACCACATGATACTGGTATGGTCACATTGGCTCACACAACCAATTTCAACGAGTTTGAGCTTCATTTCCGTGCCGTTATGGGACTCCCAATCCCTGCTATCCACCTTGAACATGCAGGTTGTTCAGCTGTTATTCTATCTCCTACAGAGAGCAACAAACCTCTGTCTTACAATCTAATAGAAGCTTGCAAAGAAGACAGGACACGCCTACGTATCTTCAATAAACCTATTGCTCATGTCGGACGACGTATGGGTGTAGCACTCTGCTATGGGGAGGTTGGCACCGATATGGATGCACTTCGTGATAAGACTAAGCGTGTTGCTGCAACCGTATTAGGCACAGATCCCTATATGAAGAAGTAAAAGACGATAAGTCAAAAGACTGTAAGAATGAACGAAACAGAAACTTCAATAGGAAAGATTATCTCTTTGCAAAAGATAGTTGACCCACGTGGCAACCTCTCTCTTGCTGAGGCAATGAAAGACATCCCCTTTAACATCTCTCGAGTATATTGGACATACGATGTGCCATCAGGCGCTTGCCGTGGTGGTCATGCCCATAAACACTGCCGAGAGTTCATCATAGCTGTTAGCGGATCCTTTACTGTTACGCTCGATGATGGATGTGGTAAGCAATCTTTCCTACTGAATCATCCCTATCAAGGGCTCCTTGTCAACACAGATATATGGCGTTCACTCGACGATTTCTCTTCGGGCGCTGTATGTCTCGTCTTGGCCGAAGACCCTTTTGATGAGGCTGATTATATTCGTGAATATAAGGAGTTTCTTAATTATATAAGTATTAAGGAGAAATAAGAGAAGCCCCACCAAATTGGCCTAAGAACACCTTTCTGACGTTTAATGCTAATATATAATGATTGAGGTAAAGCAATATACGCAAAAACAAGCACAAGAGTGGAACGACTTTATAGAGCAATCTCGACAAGGAACATTCCTCTTCAACCGTTCTTATATGGATTATCATGCTGATAGATTTCAGGATGCTTCGTTGATGATTTACCGTAAAGAACAACTCTATGCACTCTTACCTGCTAACCGTTTAGGCGATACACTTTACTCTCATCAAGGGTTAACTTATGGTGGACTTATAACAAAGAAACAGGCTACTACAGCAGAGATTTGCGAGGTATTTATTAGGATTAATGAATATCTTTACCATTCTGGAGTACAAAGAGTTATCTATAAACCTACGCCATGGATATACCATTGCTATCCTGCCGAGGAAGATCTCTATGCGCTTACATATATTTGTCATGCGCAACTAACGGCTCGTGACATATCAAGTACTATTCCACTCGATTCACGTATAATGTTCAATGAGAGTCGCCGAAGTGGAGTTAGGAAGGCAAAACATACTGGCGTGACAGTTCGGGAGAGTAAAGACCTTGCTACTTTTTGGGATATTCTCGATAAGAACCTTACCAATAAGTATGCTACTCACCCTGTACATTCCCTTGAAGAGTTAACTTTACTCCACAGTCGGTTCCCTAACTCGATTAGACTGTTCATGGCTTACAATGACAAAGGGATTGCTATTGGGGGCACTATCATCTATGACATGCCACAAGTAGTTCATACTCAGTATATCTCAGCTTCCCCAGAAGGGAAAAGACTTGGGGCCATCGACCTCCTCTTTGACTATATTCTTAATGATGTCTATGCCAATCATAAAGGCTTCTTTGACTTTGGTAAGAGCACAGAAGAGGAAGGGAAGATTCTTAATACTACGCTTATTTTCCAAAAAGAAGGCTTTGGAGGACGAGGAGTATGCTATGATTGTTATACGTGGGAAACACGTTCTGTCATAGAATAAATCGAGCAATCCCACAACAACCAATCTTCCTTTATAAAAGCATAAACATGATTGATTACCTCTCACTTCAAAAGATAACAGCCTTGCATGAGGCAGAGATGACTGCTGCTGTTAATCAGGTACTACGCTCAGGATGGTATCTGCAAGGGGAGTGTACGACATTGTTTGAAAAAAACTACGCACAATATATTGGTACGAAGTACTGCGTAACTTGTGGTAACGGACTTGATGCACTGTGCCTTATCCTCCGTGCTTATAGGGAATTAGGACTACTTAAAGAAGGAGATGAGGTCATCATACCAGCTAACACCTACATAGCAACTATCCTTTCCATCACCGAGAACCACCTTACTCCTATCCTTGTTGAACCCGATATCAACTCTTTAGAGATTGACAGTCAGCTGATTGAGCAAGCTATCACACCTCGTACACGTGCCATCATGCTTGTTCACCTCTATGGAAGATGTGCCTTCACTCCTTTCATCAGCGACCTCTGTAAGCGTCATAACCTCCTACTGCTTGAAGACAACGCACAAGCTCATGGTTGTCACTACGGAGATAAACGGACAGGAAGCCTTAGTCACGCAGCCGCTCACAGCTTTTATCCAGGTAAGAACCTCGGTGCCTTGGGGGATGCTGGGGCTGTGACAACCAATGACGAACAGCTGGCTCAGACAATCAGAAGCCTTGCCAACTATGGTTCAGCACGTAAATATGAGTTTACTTTCAAGGGCCAGAACAGTCGTATAGACGAAGTTCAAGCTGCTGTGTTGAACGTGAAACTACCCTATCTCGATGGTGAGAACCAACGTAGAAAACAGATTGCTAAGACATACTACGACAATATTAACAACCCACAAATAACCCTCACAGAGGATAAGGACAGGGATAATGTGTATCACATCTTCCCCATCTTCTGCCCTACTCGCAACCGCTTGCAGCAATATCTAAGGCAGAATGGCATTGGAACGATGATACACTACCCCATTCCACCCCATCAGCAACAAGCATATAAGGAATGGAACGACCGACATTATCCTATCACAGAGCTCATTCATCAGCAAGAGCTCTCCCTTCCTTGTAACCCCACAATGACTGATGAAGAGGTCTATCAGGTTGTTGAACATATCAATAAGTATCAATAAAACTAAATCATAACGTATGAGAAAGATTACCTATCTTACATCAACATTCGTTGCACTTATGGCATTACAAGTGCAAACTGTCAATGCTGACAATATTAATAAGGTACAAGTAAACCATCTCACCTGTCCAGCAGATGCTGTGACACTCATCTCAAAGCGCCCTAAAGAGGCTGAAAGACTTTTCCGTTCAGAGGCTGTAGAGAAAGAGATTCAAAGCATCGTAAGGAAGTTGACGAATAAACGACTTGCTTGGATGTTTGAGAATTGCTTCCCAAATACACTCGATACCACTGTCCACTATGGTGAAGAAGCTGATGGAACACCTGACACATTCGTATATACTGGCGATATCCCTGCCATGTGGCTACGCGACTCTGGTGCACAGGTATGGCCTTACGTACAGTTGGCTGGTAAAGACAAGAAGTTGAGGAAGATGTTAGCTGGTGTAATCAATCGCCAGTTGAAGTGTATCAATATCGACCCATACGCCAATGCTTTCAATCATAAGCCAGACCCAAAGGGTCGTTGGATGACCGATGAGACGGATATGAAACCAGAGATACACGAACGTAAGTTTGAGATTGACTCTCTCTGCTATCCTACCCGTCTTGCCTTCGAATATTGGAAGGTAACAGGCGACACAAGTGTCTTTGGCCCTGAATGGATTAAAGCAGTAGAGAACATACTCAAGACTTTTCATGAACAACAGAAGAAAGATGGGAGAGGAACTTACAAATTCCTGCGTGTTACAGACCGTGCACTTGACACGATGAACAATGCGGGTTGGGGTGCACCTGTCAAACCTGTTGGATTGATAGCATCTGCCTTCCGCCCATCAGACGATACTACGACGCTACAATTCCTTGTCCCATCAAACTTCATGGCTGTGTCTTCTCTACGCAAGGCAGCTGAGATTTTGACTAAAGTAAACAAGGACACTGCACTTGCCGCACAGTGTACTGACCTTGCCAATGAGGTTAGCAACGCCTTACAAAAGTATGCTGTCTACAATCACCCTAAGTATGGTAAGATATATGCATACGAGGTAGATGGTTTTGGAGGCTACTTCTTAATGGACGATGCCAACGTACCGAGCCTGTTAGCAATGCCTTATCTTGGTGATGTAAGCGTTGATGATCCGATCTATCAGAACACCCGTCGATACGTATGGAGCGAGGATAACCCCTATTTCCATCGTGGTAAAGCGGGCGAGGGCATTGGTGGTCCGCACATTGGTAACGACATGATATGGCCAATGTCCATCATGATGAGGGCCTTTACCTCAAAGGATGATAAGGAGATTCGACAGTGTATTGAGATGTTGATGAATACTGACGCCGGAACAGGTTTCATACATGAAAGCTTCTATAAGGACGATGCCAATAAGTTTACTCGTGAGTGGTTTGCTTGGCAGAACACTTTGTTTGGAGAGCTAATCATAAAGTTAGTTAATGAAGGCAAGCTCGGATTACTTAACAGCATACAATAGTCAAGTGGAAAGACAAATGTGGAGATATTTTAGAAAATAGGGAATAAAAACTGAATATTTACCTTATTTAACATTATATATTTGGGTATATAACAAGATTTAGATATCTTTGCATCGTGTTTTTCATGGTATTAGATTATTAAGGTTAGAAGATTAGTTGTCGTGAGACAAGTAATCTTTCAGTCCCAGACTAACAAGTCTGGGACTTTTTTTATTTATTAATACACTTAGTGTTTATTATCTAAAAGAATCTAAATAACAGTTTTCTAAAAACTTGAAGAGAATAAGAACCTCAGCCTTTCACCAATTACTCTTCTTGACACCTCCATTAAAGCTTATCACCAAAAAGGTTTTTAGAAATCTAAACAACAAACAATCATGCAACAGCAGAAGCCATTTTTCCCATAAAATAGTTGTTCGTTTATAGCCTACTTGATGGCTTCTCCCTCTACTTCTCCCCCGTAGTAAGTGAGAAATCTCACCTCCTCTTATTTTCTTAAACGCTTTCCTTCCACGCCTCAAAGGTACAAGTGCAATAGTAAAATATCATTACATATTATCACACTAAACACCTTCTACCAAAGAGTATATCATCGCTTAAAGAGGAGTTGGTAACCTACACGAAATCAGAACGTTACATACTGCATTTAAGAAGACGCCTTTCTTGCTCCAAGAAGAGCGTCTTCAACACCCAAGAAGGGCATGTTCTTGATTGTAGAAGGGCCTCTTCTATTAGCTTAAAAGGCATGTGTTAGGAGAGAGAATGGCGAAAATTATTGACGGGAAAATAAAGAAGGGACCTCTCCCCCAGCCTCTCCCCGAAAGGGAGGGGAGCGCCTAACGGGACAAAGTTCGCTATAATTTTAACACCTTTCACTCAACAGTTAATAGCCAAAACAAGCCATTAACACCCAGTATTCAACACCCAACACCCAGCTAAACAAGCCATTAACACCTAACATTCACCACCTAACACCCAGCTAAACAAGCCATTAACACCCAACATTCAACACCTAACACCCAGCTAAACAAGCCATTAACACCTAACATTCAACACCCAACACCCATCATTCAACACCTAACACCCATCATAACATGCTGCGGGGATTACTCTTCAACATTGCTTATCAGCTCCTTAATATTGATTGATTTCAGTTCATTTAGATAAGCTACACGCACACTCCCCACCTTATTATATATATCATGGTTCCATATCCTTTGAGGAGAGAAGCCTAAAAGACCCAACTTCGACGACTCAGGAGCTGACTCCAAACGAGCTATCATCTCACCAACAGTAATGTTTGTTGTATCGTAAGTGGGCGTGTAAGTGACCTCATCAGAAGTGGGAGAAACGTTTTCAGAAACAAGGTCTACCTGCATTAACTTGTAAAGTATCTCCACCGTGATACGTACCGGAATATCCGTTGCATCCTTTATCTGCAAAGCTGTATGAGGTTTCTCACCTTTTGCAAAGCGCTGACAGATATGGCTTAATACCGTTGCACACATCATCATAAAGTCATTATGACATATATCCTCCGTATCAATCTGACACTCATAGTACTCTAAATTCTGATTGATATAGCTAAGCTCGGCACAAAAAAGGCAGATATACCATGACACAAGTATCCATAACATAAACAACGGGAGTGCAGCAAACGAACCATAAATGGCATTGTAACTGGTAAGAAATATCTGTCCATGGATATAAACAGCTTGTAGACAGAGCATAGCTAAGCTCGCCATCATCGCAGGACCAATTGTTTTCGTTATCTTAACCTTCGCATTAGGCATGAAAACATAAAGTACTATGAACATAAGCGTAAGTATAGCCCACGGCACAAGATAGCGAAGTGAGAAGCTCGCAATGGTCCCAAGGAAACGAAGATGGTTTAAGTTTTCTACAAAACTATAGAAATAAATACTCAAGCCAGATAATATGATGATACTTATGGGTACAAGGAACATCATGGCGGTATAGTCTATAATCACTCTACTAAGGGGACGAGAGCCCTTAACTTGCCATACACTATCGAATGCACCTTCTACTGTTCGTATCAAAGAGAATACACTATAAAGCATAATCACCAAACCTATTCCAATAAAGATGCCTGTTTTAGCATGAATAAGGTATGATTGCGTAAGCTTAAGTAGCCAAGTAGCGGCCTCTGGTTGGGCCGACAGCATCTCACGAAACTGTTTTTCAAGGAATTGTCCAAAGCCAAAACCATTCGCAATAGCGAAAATCATGGACGCTATAGGTACGATGGCCATAATCGTGGAGAACGATAGCTCTGTTGCAGAAGCTGCGTGGTTGCGTTCAAAAAAGAATTTCACAGCAAGATAGAACTTTTTTAACTCTCTGATGGCAATGTCCTTTCGCTTCGAGTTATGCTCCCTCTTCAAGAAGAGACCTACTGTTAAGAAGTATTTTATACGGTTGATATCGACCTTCATAATTGTTCTATTTATAGTAAAGTATAGGAGTTATTGTGCAAACTTAATAAAAATAAGTTGAATACTCACCAAAAGATAGATCTAAGTAAACAAATACATACATCTATATATATAATGTGGACTAACCTATATTCAAGTATTCAACAATATTCTCACATCTGCTTTACCTATAAAAACACCGTTTACAACCATTTTGTAATCTTTGTTGACGACAACTTAAAGAGGCTTCCCATTGGACAAACAAAGCGACAATAAGGGCGTGGAACAAAGATAGAAAGTAGCACAAAGACGATGGCCAAAAGAATAATCACCCAAGAAGCAGACTTGAAAATGAAAGCTATGAAAAGCTCATAGTTCATCCATTCAGACCATACACCCGTGAGCATCAAAAGCATTAGAAGCCAAAAGAGAATCTTACGGAAACGTTCTAAGTATTGTACCGTTCGCTTACTCATCTTCCATTTAGTATGATTAGCCATTCCAGCTAAATCTTGTATGGATCCCAAAGGACAAATGTTCGTACAGTAATAATTCTTCTTACCAAATAGTGGATAGATGAATGCGGTAATCAACATGATGATGGGAATTAGTGAAACCCACATGTTGACACCGCCTGACATGAACCCAACAAGGACAGACCACGAAAGGAATGTACCACACCAAAGGCCTAAGACAACGAAATTCAGTAGGAGTTGGAACACACGATAACGCTTAGACTTGATAAACAAAGGGATAATAGCTGCCATAAGAACCACGACAAGCCCTACAAGAGTTTTCGTTCGTAAATCTAACTTATCGAGGAAAGACGTTTCTTTCACGTTATTTGCAGCATACTGTAGACCCGCCTTCATATTCCCTATAATGCCCTTTGAGCTGAATGTAGCACCCGTCACCCCGTCTACCTTCATAGCTAATGCTTGATCAGTGGTCTTACCGTTCCAGCGAGTTAACAAGGCACTCGCCTCATGAAAGAAATCAGGTGTTTCTGAATTGGGTAGAGCTTCTACCTTTACTACCCTACCTTTCTTTATATAAATCTCTAAAGGTACTGCACCGCCAAACCCTTTCACATCCTTAGCTAAGGAAGACGTGTTAATAACTACAGTCCCATCATCCAGCGTACGGAGCGTATCTACACGAGCTTTTGTGACCTTCTTTCCATTGCTAAACACACTATTTCCTAATAGTTTACTATCCCTTTGTACAGCAGCAACAGCAACAACTAATAAGCATGCAATAAGTAATAATATCTGTTGTAACTTCTTCATCTAACTAATCCCTTTACTATCTTGATGAGATACAAAAGTACTAATAAATATTGGAAACCATTAATTATACAACTCACAAAGTCAACCAATTCTTAACTTTAAGTTTATTAACATCATTTCTTGCGATTTTATTTTGTAACATCATCACTTTTCTTTATTTTTGCAACCGAACTTAATTTTTAAAGCCAACCTATTGTAAATACACATATAGGTTACAAAAAAAGAGCAGAACTTAAAACCTAAACAATATGACAAACAAAAGAACTTGCCTTTATGACAAACACGTTGCATTAGGCGCACTAATTACTCCATTCGCTGGATTCGATATGCCCATTCAATACACAGGCATTATTGATGAGCATAATGCCGTTAGAGAACATTGTGGAGTGTTCGATGTCTCTCACATGGGAGAAGTTGTCGTAAGCGGTCCCGACGCTGATAAGTACATTAATCACATCTTTACAAACGATGTGAACGGACTTGCTGCTGGGAAAGTACTCTATGGTATGATATGCTATCCAGATGGTGGTGTAGTAGATGATACCTGTATTTGTAAACTTGCCGACCAGCTTTACTTGATGACTATCAATGCTTCAAACATCGACAAAGACGTAGCATGGATTGAACAAAACGCTGAAGGCTTCAATGTTACCATTGAGAACAAGAGTGAAGCATACGGTCAATTAGCCGTTCAAGGTCCTGAGGCTGAGAAGATGTTAGAGGATGTGCTCGGTCTTGACTGTAAAGATCTGAAGTTCTATGAGGTTAAGTGCTTAAAGCAAGATGGCGTTGACGTTATCGTGTCTCGTACAGGCTACACAGGTGAAGATGGTTTTGAAATCTATGGAACACCTGAGTATATTGTTAAGGTATGGGACAAGCTGATGGAAGCTGGCGTTAAACCATGCGGTTTGGGCTGCCGAGATACATTGCGTTTCGAGGTGGGTATGCCTCTTTATGGAAATGAACTTTCTGACAAGATAACCCCTGTTATGGCTGGACTATCTATGTTTGTAAAATTTGACAAAGATGAGTTCATCGGCAAGGAAGCTCTCTTGAAACAGAAGAAAGAGGGAGTCCGTCAGCGTCTTCGTGGTATTGAATTAGACGAAAATGCTATTCCTCGCCACGGATACAAGGTTCTTAAGGATGGTGTAGAAGTCGGTGAAGTAACTACAGGCTACCATCTTATCTCTACAGATAAGAGTTGTGCTGTTGCATTAGTCGATGAGTCCATTCAAATGGGTGATAGAGTTGACATCCAAATACGCAAGAAGACATTCCCAGGAACGGTCGTTAAGAAGAAATTCTACGACAATCACTATAAGAAATAAGGTCTGATAAGAAACAATAATGGGAGGATTATATTGAAATTGAATAGTCTTTATAAAAAAGAATGACTATACATAATATCAATATAATCCGTCCCGCTTATATAAGATAACTAATAAACAATCATAAACATACATATTATGGCAAAAGTAATTGAAGGACTCTATTATTCTGAGTCACACGAATTTGTAAAAGTAGTAGGTAACATTGGGTATATTGGAATTACCGATTATGCACAGCACGCATTAGGTAATGTTGTCTATGTGGATATGCCTGATGTTGATGACGACATTGAAATAGACGATGACTTCGGAGCTATTGAAAGCGTGAAGGCCGCTTCCGACCTCAAAGCCCCTGTTTCTGGTAAGGTCATTGAAGTAAATGAGAGCTTAGAGGATGAGCCAGGTTTGCTAAACAAAGACGCTTACGAAAACTGGATCGTAAAGGTTGAACTGTCAGACACAGCTGAACTCAAGAACCTTATGGATGCAAAAGCATACGAGGAGTTCTGCGCTGAGTAAAGTCTTATAACACCACACGTGGGCGTTTATAAGTACTGAATAGCTGAATAGAAGAACAGCCTATCCTTGCTTATAAACGCTCACCTCCTTAATATAACAGCCTACACTAACCTAATCAGTCCTAAACAAATGATTCATAAATTCTTACCTCATACAAGTGAGGATATCCAACAGATGCTTGAACGTGTCGGCATAAAGAACCTTAATGAGCTTTATGCAGAGGTACCAGAGAGTATCCGTTTTAAGGGAGACTATGACCTCCCTGACACGATGAGCGAGTTAGAAATACGCAAGTTCTTCGAGAAACTCGGTCAAAAGAACAATAAACTGACTTGCTTTGCAGGTGGTGGAGTGTACGACCATTACGCTCCAAGCGTTATCAATCACCTTCTAAGTCGCTCTGAGTTCTTAACTTCATATACACCTTATCAGGCTGAAATATCACAAGGTACACTCCATTATATATTTGAGTTCCAAAGTATGATGGCAGAACTTACAGGTATGGACATTGCCAATGCATCCATGTATGAAGGCACTACAGCCACTGCTGAGGCTATGATGGTGGCTTTTGACAATGCGAAAAAAGCTGATACAGTGCTCTATTCTGAAACGTTGTGCAAGAATATCATTGGTGTATTAAAAACATACGCACACTTCCATGGCATCAAACTGGAAGCCATCAAGGCCGTTGATGGTGTAACATCACATGCCGACTTAGAGGCAAGGATGCAAGAAGGGGGTGTAGCTGGTGTCATCGTACAGCAGCCTAACCGATATGGAATCATTGAAGAATTCACGGGCTTTGCAGACACCTGTCATAATAAGAAAGCACTATTCATCATTAATAGTGTTGCTGCCGACCTCGCCTTACTAAAGACTCCAAAGGAGTGGAATGCGGACATTGCTGTCGGTGATATTCAAAGTCTTGGATTACCAATGGGCTTTGGTGGACCTTACGCAGGTTATATGTGTTCAACAGAAAAGCTTATGCGTAAACTTCCAGGACGTATCGTTGGTAAGACAGTGGATAGTCGTGGGCAACGCGTATTTGCCCTTACTTTGCAAGCACGTGAACAGCATATCCGTCGACAGAAGGCTACTTCCAACATCTGCTCTAACCAGAGTTTGATGGCTCTTTATGCTACTATCTACATGAGCATAATGGGAAAAGAAGGCCTGAAAGAGGCAGCACAGATAAGTTACGATGCTGCTCATTATCTTTGCGAGCAACTCCTTAATTCTAAAAGAGTTAAACTTGTTTACGACAAGCCTTTCTTTAACGAGTTCCTTGTGCATGTTGAAGACCGCGATAAGTTCTTCGATAAGGCTATACAGCAGGGTATTCTCCCAGGAATAAAGGTTGATGATGACAAACTCCTTATTGCCGTTACAGAGAAACGAACTAAAGAGGAGATTGACACACTCGTCGGATTATTATAGTAACACCATGTCTTTCTAAATCTAAACAACAATGAACAATAAACTATATGGCAATCTGATTTTTGAGTTATCACACCCAGGAAGACGTGCTTACAGCCTCCCAGAAAATCAATTTGGACATCATCCTCTACCCGATTTCTGCAAGAGAGAGAAGGATGCTGAGCTACCAGAATGTGACGAGATGACCGTTGTGCGCCATTATACTAACCATAGCGAAAACAACTTTGGTGTAGACAATGGGTTCTATCCATTGGGATCTTGCACAATGAAATATAATCCTGTCATTAACGAAGAGGTCGCATCAATGTCCTCATTCACTGACTTGCATCCTCATCAACCTATTGAAACAGTGCAAGGAGCATTGGAAGTGGAGTATAATATCCAGCGTGCACTTGCTTCTATCACAGGTATGGCTGACGTCACACTCAACCCATACGCTGGTGCACATGGCGAACTTACGGGTTTGATGCTCATTGCTTCTTATCATCAGCAGCGTGGTGACAAGAAACGTACAAAAGTTATTGTACCTGACTCTGCACACGGAACTAACCCTGCATCAGCCGCAGTTTGTGGATTAGAAATAGTAGAGGTAAAGAGTACATCGGATGGTCTTGTTGACGTAAACGACTTAAGACCACTCTTAGGTGACGACATTGCAGGAATGATGATGACCAATCCTAACACGTTAGGACTATTCGAGAAAGATATTCCTGAGATTGCTAAGCTCATTCATGAGTGTGGTGGTTTGCTCTACTATGATGGTGCTAACCTCAATCCACTGTTAGGGGCAGCACGCCCAGGAGACATGGGCTTTGATGTTATCCACCTCAATCTCCATAAGACATTCTCAACCCCTCATGGCGGAGGTGGACCAGGCGCAGGTCCTGTTGGTGTTTGTGAGAAACTGATACCATTCCTTCCAAAGCCACATGTAAGCAAGACAAAGGAAAGATTTGTTATTGAAGACTCAGAGAATACAGAAGAGTTCTCAACAGCAAACATCCGTATCAGTGGTTATCTCGGTAATTTCCTCGTCATCCTCCGTGCCTATACATATATTCTCACGCTTGGTAAGAATCATATAAAAGAGGTGGGACCGTTTGCAACACTGAATGCTAACTATATCAAGGAATGTCTGAAGGATGATTATGAACTTCCTATTGACACTCTTTGTAAACATGAGTTTGTATTCGATGGCTTGAAGGACAAGAGTACAGGAGTTACGACAATGGATGTAGCTAAACGCTTGCTCGACTATGGTTATCATGCCCCAACAATCTATTTCCCACTTCTGTTCCATGAGGCAATGATGATTGAGCCTACCGAAACAGAGAGCAAAGACACGATTGATGGATTTATAGAAGTGATGCATATCATTGCTAAAGAGGCTCGTGAAAACCCAGAGTTGGTTAAAGGAGCACCTTACAACACTCCTATCGGACGTGTGGATGATGTGCTTGCTGCCAAGCATCCTATCCTTACTTATCGTCAACTTATCAACGACACAGAAGAGAGTGTATAGAAATAGGAGTACTGTTTGGTAAATAAATCTCGCAGATGTTAGTCGATATCGGCATTAGCCACCTTATTATATTATACTAATAGCAACTCGCGCAACTCTCTTCGAGCGATGTGCTCATATTCTGCATGTGTGTTGCGTATAGCAAACACGACAGGAACGTAGACTTAACACCATGTAAGATAATTACATAGCGGAAGTAAGATGTTAGTAGAAAAAATGGAACTACTACCGAAGACTAACATGCGAAAAGATATCCTTATTAAAGTGTTATCAGCCAACAGTAAACATAAAACTATACATTAAACACTCTAACTCTATAATAGAGACTGAATATGAAAAAGACAAATCTATTAATAATCGGTTCGGGACCTGGCGGTTACCGGACCGCTTCCTATGCTGCTCAAAACGGTTTGGAAGTAACGATTATCGAGAAAGGACAACCTGGTGGAACATGCCTTAACTCAGGTTGTATACCAACAAAGTGTCTTGCACATGACGCTGAAATACATCTCATTGGCTCTTCGCTTTACAACACACCTCCCCCACTCGATTTCACAAAAGTCATGGAGAGAAAAGAGGGAGTTATGGGTCAGCTCCGAGATGGCGTAGAGGCATTATTAAGCCAACCTGGTATAACATTTATAAAAGGGAAAGCTCGCTTTGTTTCTGACCATGTTGTCGAAGTGAATGGCGAACAGATAGAGGCTGAGTATATCATCATTGCTACTGGTTCGCGCTCAAAGATGCCACCTTTCATGACTGAGGAAGACTTCTTGAAACAAGATAAAACAGCACAGAACATTGTTACCTCCACCGAACTACTCTCTATTCCAAAGCTTCCTAAGCGTCTTACCATCATAGGAGCAGGCGTGATAGGAATGGAGTTTGCGTCAGCTTTCTCTGCTTTTGGTAGTGAGGTTACTGTCATAGAGTTCATGAAGGAATGTCTCCCCCCTATTGATAGCGACATTGCAAAACGCTTGAGAAAGATATTAGAGAAGAGAGGTGTAACCTTCTATATGCAAAGTGCAGTTAAGAAGATTGTATCTCCTTCAGAAAGTGAACAAGCCCATACAACCGTAATATTTGATAAGAAGGGGAAAGAGACAAGCGTAGAAACCGACCTTGTATTGATTGCTACGGGTAGACAAGCTAATATCGACAATATTGGTCTTGAGTCAACTGGGATAGAAACAAATGGTAGAGGTGTTGTTGTAAACGACAATATGGAGACCAATATAAAAGGAATCTATGCCATTGGTGACGTTAATGCACGTCAAATGTTAGCTCATGCAGCAACATTCCAAGGGTTCCGAGCTGTCAATCATATACTTAAAAAGAAAGATGATATCCGCCTTGACATAATGCCATCCGCTATCTTCACCTATCCAGAAGCAGCTTGTGTCGGTAAGACTGAAGACCAATGCAAAGGCGAAGAGATTGCATACACAACTCGGAAGGGTTTCTATCGAGCTAATGGAAAAGCCCTAAGTATGGAAGAGACTGAAGGTATGATAAAGATTCTCTTTGCTGAAGACGGTACTATTCTCGGGGCTCATTGCTTTGGTGCACACTCTGCTGATCTTATTCAGGAGGTTGCGGCATTGATGAATTGTAACGCTAAGTTGGAACAGATACGTGACATCATTCACATCCATCCTACATTAGGTGAGATTCTTCAAGATGCACTTATTTAAGGTTCATCGGGACTTTCGAGTGATAGCTTAAATATTTCTTACAATCTTATAACTAATGAGCTAACCCCTATAAGAGGAGCTGTATGGTTAGTATTAACCTTTTATCAGCATCTTATAGGGGTAACTTAGTAGCCACTTTCCCTATCCTTTCTCCTCTTCGATCAATGCTCATTGACTCAGAGAGGGGTTGAGGGTACTTGTCTGTGGCTCTGCACGTGTGCAAAATGTAGTATTTCACTGTGTTAGACGAAAGTATTCTACTATTTTCGTCAGCATCTTCACATGGTAATTTTGGTAACTACTCCACACTTTGTAGGAATCATTACAACTATAAAATATCTTTACACAGTATTATTCTAAACCATCTCAAAATACGGAAAAAACACCCTCTATAAGGAAGAATATAATCTACAGATATTCAATGCTTTACATACAGCGTTAAAGAAGACGCCCCTCTTGCTCCAAGAAGGGCGTCTTCTATATGCAAGAAGGGCATATTCTTGAACAGAGAAAGGCCTCTTCTATCATCGTCTCCAGACCCTTTCCGAAATAAGAAGAGAGTGATTACCGAAAAATCTCTACAAATTCAGTCTCCATGGTTAGCGTTAATTGCCCATTTACCAAAAGTTTTATAGGGTTAACCTCGCATACTGCTCCACTCTTCATCACTCCCTTCCAATCAGCGGTCGATAGTTCAGATAGAAGAGTAAGGCGGCTTTTAAAGGACAAACTTCACTAATCAAATTACCCTTGCGAGGAAAGAGAAAGAAGAAAGACAAGTTGAGTGAATAGGGAAAACATCAGTGGAAAAGTAAAGAAATTACTATCCTTTTTTACATTTATAAGCTATTTCATCACATATAATGGAACAACCTCTTTTAATATCAGAAGCGAAAACCACGCAAGAACAAGTACGAACATGAGACAAAGCTCGTACACCACTTTCAATATCAGAAGCGAAATCCCCTCAAGAAATAACTACATATAAAGGAATAATAATCAAACAGTTAGCATCAAACAAACAACAAACAAGAAAAAATAAAAGCATCATTATGGTGTTCAATCCGCTCTATTATCTACCAATTCTCCGTTCATGACAGATTCCATCATTGGTATTAACGCCTGCGATTTACCATCAATAAAGTAATTACTTTTAAGTATAAAATGTTTGGAAGATAAAAATCTTTATACTAACTTTGCAGGCAGAAAGGATACGGACTTAGTCGTATCGATTCGATCGGGATAGTCATCAAATAAATTAGAAAACCCGAGATGACTTCTTTTGTTAATGGCGGGCCACATAAAACGCATCTTAGCGACTAAGCCGCAAGGCCGGTGGATTACAAAGACGAGGAGCTCTCTTATCATTGATACTCGGACTTTTCATCACATCGTCGATACGACTTTTCTATTTCCCATTTCTGATAAGAAGAGGGATTGAGGTGGGGTTCCAAAGTGGTACCTCACCTTTTTCAATTTTCAAAGTAACGAAATATGTACAACTTAATTTCCTATAAGGAGCCTGTGAATCAATAAAAACTTTCAAATAACACGCATATACGGGTTTACAAACATCTTACAGGAAATAAAAAAAACATTAGCTATGTTCTCAGGAATAGTAGAAGAAATGGCAATTCTTACAGGGATTGAACATGAACAGGAGAATATCCACTTCACCTTCAAATGTTCATTTACAAAAGAATTGAAGATTGATCAAAGTATTGCTCACAATGGCGTGTGCCTCACGGTAGTACATTTTCAAGACGACACTTATACGGTCACCGCAATGAAAGAGACCCTTGAACGTTCGAACTTAGGATTGCTTAAGGTGGGAGATCGTGTAAACATAGAGCGTTCTATGATTATGAATGGCAGATTAGACGGGCACATCGTACAAGGTCATGTAGACCAGACAGCCGAATGTATCAACATGGAAGATGCAGACGGAAGCACCTATTTCACCTTTAAATATCCTTACAAACGAGAGATGGCACAACGTGGCTATTTTACAGTAGACAAAGGCTCGGTAACAGTGAATGGTGTTTCACTAACCGTTTGTGAACCAACAGAGGACAGCTTTAAGGTTGCAATCATCCCTTACACACGTGAAAACACAAACTTTGCAGACATTTCTATTGGGTCAATCGTAAACATTGAGTTCGATATACTCGGCAAATATATTGCAAGATTAAACCGTTTATCACAATAGGTATTGTAAACATTTTTGTTACACTACGAATAGACTACCCTAAAAGATGCAAAACTAATATAGGAGAGGAGCTATTAAGTGTCTTTTAGGGTAGTTAGATTACAAAAAATAAGTTAATTAGTGGGCTTTTGTATACACATTATCATAGGTTAATGTAAATATTTCTCATATAATCTATCAATACATTTTATTTTACAAAAAGTTTTATTACCTTTGTTTGCAGATATAGATTATATAGACAAACAAAGGTAGTAAATGAGGAAACAAATAAACATATTCAAAAGCTTTTGGGGCCAAATAATTATTTGGGTTCCACTTTTCCTCATCCCCATCTTGTATGCACCGAGTGGACATACATCTTGGCAGAACGACCTTTCATTATATATAATCCCACTATCCATGATGGTTGTCGCATATATCAACTATTTTGTACTTGCCCCCATCTTACTGAAAGGACGTAAAAAGGAATTTTGGATAATTAATACTCTACTCATTGTATTCTTGTCTGTCATGCAACATGGATTGTTGTACTATACTTCAAGCGAGCAAGACTTACTGAGTTATCCATATCAGATATATGTAGAAAACAAGGAATTATACCCACACTTGTTCTTCATCATCCGTAACATCTTCAATTTAAGCATCTGTGCTGGTGTTGCCACCTCAATACAGATGGCACAAAGATGGTCGAAGGCAGAGAAAGAGAAGCGTGAGGCAGAGACCGCAATGACAAAAGCCGAGTTGGTAAACCTACGTCAACAAGTCAATCCTCATTTCTTGCTTAACACAATGAATAATATATATGCGCTAACAGCCTTTGACACCGAAAAGGCACAAAAGGCGATTATAGACCTATCAAAGATGTTAAGGCATATTCTCTACGACAATCAACAGCCATACGTATGCTTGAAAGAAGAGGTAGAGTTCTTACACAACTACGTTGATTTAATGATGATACGTATACCAGAGAATGTGGAGATTAAACGTCAGTGTAACATTCCATCTAACTGTAACATACATGTTGCTCCGATGATATTTATCTCACTCTTGGAGAATGCCTTTAAACATGGAATTAGTCCAGAGCACAAGAACTTTATCCATATAAGGTTAGATGCAAATAATGAAAAGATCGTTTTCTCTATACAAAACAGTAATTACCCTAAGGAAGAAGCCGAAAGAAACGGCCACGGAATAGGTCTAAAACAAGTAGAACGACGCCTTGAACTTGCCTATCCGGGTAAATACAAATGGGAAAAAGGATATGATAGTAACAGAAATATATATTCAACAAAAATAATCATTTATGACACTAAACTGTATAATCATTGACGACGAACCTTTAGCAGCGGATTTGCTTGCGAGCTATGCAAAGAAAACACTATTCCTAAACCTTATTGGCGTATTTAATAGTGCTGTAGAAGGCGTGAAAGCCATCCGTGAGAATAGGGTTGACCTCATATTCTTAGATATTCAGATGCCTGAACTTAGTGGACTTGAATTTGCTAAGATTCTACCTAAGGAAACTAAGATTATTTTCACAACTGCATTTAGTCAGTATGCGATTGATGGTTACAAAGCAAATGCTATAGACTATCTGATGAAGCCTATCAGCTATGATGATTTCTTAGATGCGTCTAACAGAGCATTGGATTGGTTCCAGACTACACATCACGCAGAGAACGCCTCGACAGACCGCTTTATATTTGTAAAGAGCGAATATAAGCTGGTTAAGATTATGTTTGATGACATTCTCTATATAGAAGGAGTAAAAGATTATGTTAAGATTTATCTTAATAATGACCATAAGCCTATCATGACACTGATGAACATGAAGAAGATAGAGGAGTCACTCCCTAAGCCAGAGTTTATGCGCATTCATCGTTCTTATATCGTGCACATGAAGAAGATTGATGGAATCGACCGTTTCCGTATTGTTATCGGTGATGCTGTTCTACCGATCTCTGATAGTTATAAGACTATCCTTCAAGATTATCTTGACGGACACACATTATAAGTTTAATCTAAAAACTTTTATACATATAAAAGACATCAGTTCCTATCAACGATTTCAGCGCAGAAAGGAGTTGGTGTCTTCTTAGTTTATCGATCCCATAATCAACTGTATGCAAGAGGCTATTAATGTTTACTCAAAGTAAGTCCATTGCGTAAAAGTAACCTCCTTTTACATACCAATGTTCTGAAGAGAATTATAATATCGCACATTCCCCCACCCTTTTACACAATGTCATTACCTCCGAACATCATCTACGGAAAGGTCAATTCTTTTGTGATAAATGATTAAGCTGAAAGTAGAAAATATTCAACGAAAAAGTATTCTACTACAGATAAACAAGAGTAAGTTTGTTAGCAGGAAACTTATCCATTAAAGAAAACACACGAGCGGCAATATGCAAGAGAAAAAAGATTAGGGATTATATACCTTTATCCCTTATGAAAAACAATTATTCTACACCTGAATAAGTGTTTTATCACTAACCGATAAAATTCTTGAAAATAATTTTGCTGTCATACCTGTCATCATTCATAGGCTCATAACTACCTTGTTTACAGGATAATTACACGAAGTGTTAAATATGACAGCAAAATGAATTTAAACTTTTCTTGTTATATAGAGTATCGTTTCTATCTTGTTTAAGAAAGATTTATCACTCTTTACTCCACAAGTCCCGCCAATGGTAAAACATGGAAATAAACATATACCAAGAAATATCATCAGCTCCTAAGGCATGTAGGACAAGACGCCATTGGTAGTCAAATAGAAGCCTTCTTGTTATTTACTCGTAGATAAGCCACTACGTTTTGTACGCTTAAACGAGCGATAATCGTCAAGTTCTATTTCAACATCTGGTTCTACCAGTTCTCCTTCTCTCGGTAGCTGGAACTTCATATACTTAATATTCAATCCACGCTCAATCCATTGATTCTCATAATAAGTATGAATACCAAGAATCTCACGTGTCTTCTCATCCATCTGAGAATCAGTCACACCCTTTTCACCTAATTCATTGTTATACAAATCTTCCGTACGATATAAGACAGGTAGCTTGTTCACACTGACCATGTAAGTGGTGTAAGTAAAAAGAAAGTTTGAGTCTGTCTTCAAATGGACCAACCCGCCATCAACCAAGAACCGACGATAACGATTCATGAAGAAAGTAGAAGTAAGACGCTTATGTACATTCTTCATCTGTGGATCTGAGAAAGTAAGCCATATCTCCTGCACTTCATCTTCGCTAAAAAAACGGTCGATAATTTCGATACTTGTACGTAGGAAGGCTACATTATCCAATCCCTCATTCAAGGCCTGCTTTGCTCCCGTATATATACGAGCACCTTTAATATCAACACCGATAAAATTAATATTTGGATAGACACGTGCTAATCCAACAGTATATTCACCTTTACCACATCCTAATTCGAGGACAATCGGGTTATCATTATGGAAATACTGCTCTCGCCAATGCCCCCGCATCTCAAACGGAACTTCACTGACAACGCTATAAGGATATTGGAAAACGTTCTTAAACGTCTCCATTTCTGCAAATTTCTGTAACTTACCTTTACTCATAGTGCAAAGGTACAACAAAAATAAGGAACAGGCTGTAAGGAGTAGGATTTAATTTATTTAGACAGACTGTATAACCATTATTTTATCTCATTACAAGATATTTTTGTATCTTTGTACACCAAAAGAGATTCATCATGGCTATAAAAGCAGCATTCTTCGATATAGACGGAACATTAGTATCCTTCCAATCGCATCAGATTCCAGCCTCCACAATACAGGCTATCAAACAAGCAAAGGAACAAGGTGTGAAGATATTCATTTCTACAGGTCGCCCTGTAGCGATTATAAATAATATCGACTCTATTCGTCATCTCATCGACGGATATATCACTTTCAATGGGGCAAGAACTTTCGTAGGCGACAAGGACATTACGCTTATGCCCATCCCTGAAAACGAGGTGAGAGCTATGCTTGATGATGCAAGTCGACGTGACTATTCTGTTTTGGTATGTGGTAGAACTGATGTGGCGCTTTACAATCATAAACATATCTTTGATGAGATATTCGTCCAAGACTTGAATGTCAATAATATAGACATTCAGAAACCTGTAGAACCGCTGCTCAGTCAACCTGTTTTACAGCTCACTCCTTTCTTCAGTGAGGAGGATGAGAGAGGTGTCTTACCTTTCATGCCACATTGTACATCAGCACGTTGGCATCCAAGTTTTACGGACATAACCTTACAAGGAGCTGACAAGGGGAATGCTTTAAGGCAAATGGCAAAGCATCTTGGACTGAGTTTGGAAGAATGTATCGCCTTTGGTGATGGTGGAAACGATATCAGTATCCTACAAACAGCAGGTATCGGAGTGGCAATGGGCAATGCGAATGACAGCGTAAAGGCTGTGGCTGATTATATAACAACAAGTGTTGACAATGACGGAATACGCAATGCCTTTACTCATTTTGGTGTCATCAATAATTCATAAACAAAGCTTATAACATTCAGACGTCAGTATTGATGTAAACAAATTCTAAACATAGGAAATAAAGAAAGTAATGTCAAATAACATAGAACGTTCTTCACAAGAGAAGCGTACAGCCTTTGTGGTAATCTTTGCCTTCTGTGTAATGATTGCTGAAGTAATCGTGGGACTATCTTCCCATTCTATGGCACTCTTCGCAGATGGTGTACACATGGGGTCACACGTGTTGGTTATTGGACTCAACTGGGCTGCTTACATACTCGTACGAAGATTGGAGAACAAGGGAACAACTCATTATGACACAGAGAAAATACTGAACCTATCGGCTTTCACAAGTGGTATTCTATTGATTCTCATGGCTATCTTTATAATCGTAGAGGCAGTAGAACGATTCACTGCTGAGAGGGAGATTCTCAACTACGAACTTGCGCTTATCACAGCTGGCATAGGCTTAGTGGCAAATACGATTAGTGCTTCTGTACTTCATGGTCACGACGGTACAACGGATTACAACAGTCATGCAGCTTATCTCCATGTTCTCTCAGACGCATTAACAGAGATTGGGGCTATCATAGGAATACTCTGCGCAATGTTTTGGCATATAACATGGATAGACTCGGCAGTAGCAGTAATAAGTGCGTTGGTCGTTCTTCGCTGGGCTAAAAGACTACTATGGGATACGGGGAGGTCGCTTACAAAGGCATAAACCTACCCTTCTCTATAGAAAAGAAAGGTTTTCCGAAAATATGGAGTTATTTGTTAAAGCTCCTATATTATAAAGCATACAGAAATACGGAAAGGGATGCCCTTATCACTCAAAACATCTGAAGAGTCTTCTTTTTCTCACAGAGTTACACAGAAGAACAGATTTTACAAAGGTACACAGAGACGTTAAGTCAACCGATGACACAGAACGATATAACCAAAATTAGCAGAAAGGCTCTGTGATATCTGTCGTCGCTTGCCGGCGTTTGTGGGTTCTCCCTGTGAGCAAAAAGGCTTCTGGGGCAAGAAACGAAAATTAAATTACCGATGTATCGTCATTGATATCACATCAATGGCTTCCCGCTGGAAACATAATTAAAACTAAATTAATCAATTCAGTATTATTAAAACCGAACTTTTTTCTTTTCTTGGATATTGGCCTTATTAGGCCCATTAGCCTTATTAGCCTTATTGGCCCTATTGGCCTTATTAGCCCTATTAGGCCAATTAGGCCAATATCCTTTCCTATCCTTGGCCCGCTACTGGGCCACTTCCTCCTCCGTTCTTTTTCTTATCCTCCTTTTTCTTATCCTTGTCTGTCTCCTCCTTCTTCCTCACCGACTCGTATGAGTTTGCGGCAAGTTCTCGCTTCAATTCTCCGCCAGGCGTGAAGACGACACGAGGCTTAATGGTTGCGGTCTTAAACTCCTCTTCCTTTTCTGCTCCTTTGCTCGACAGTGTGACACGCATCGAGCCAAACTCGCCCAACTGAATGCTGAAACCATCACGGAGATAATGGGGCAAACAATCGATAAAGTTATACAATACGTTCGACACATCACCACGAGTCAAGGACGAACGCCCCGCAATGTCACGTGCAATGTCGTCGAGCGACTTATGCCCAAGGTTAACAGGGTTAGCATAAAACTTTACTTCCTCCCGCTTC
>QWCT01000027.1_pt1 | contig 131700 bp, 134 predicted proteins | sample 1972681 | NCBI WGS metagenome assembly QWCT01 (sample SAMN09866701, study PRJNA288562) | Human oral metagenome isolate pre3_saliva, whole genome shotgun sequencing... | isolation source: mouth | host: Homo sapiens | place: USA: California
TACGTGTATTTTATTAAGCATGAAAAAAATAGTAAACTTGACTAAAGACGGTAAGGCAGAGCTTGAAAAAGAGCTAAAGAGATTAATTGCCGAACGTCCTGTGGTTGCCGATCGCTTAGCTTATGCGAGGTCGTTTGGTGACTTAAAAGAAAATCAAGAGTATACAGACGCTCGTGACGAACAGCGACAGATCGAGACAAGAATTTTGGAAATTGAAGATATTTTAAAGAGTGCCAAAATTATTGAGGCTGGAAGCTTTGAAAAAGTAGCTGTGGGAGCAAAAGTAAAAATCAAAATTCTAGGTAAAGAACATGAATATACTGTTGTCGGTGAAGTGGAAGCTGATCCGCTCAATGGTAGGATTTCGGATATTTCACCAATTGGTAAAGCCTTAATGGGCAAAAAAGTTGGTGATAAATATACGTTACCAAATGGCAATGAGGGCGAAATTCTAGCTATCTCCTAATTCTACTTTTAAAAAAATAACGCAGAAGGCGTTATTTTTTATTATAAGAAGATTTTTTTAAAGAACTAGAAGCCTAGAACATACATAAAATAAAAGGCAAGACCATTTTTTATCATATGCAAGAGAATACTGGCGTAAATAGTGCCGGTGAATTCACGGAGTCCACAGAGAAATAGGCTGAGGGCAAAAACGTTCACCCCAACATTCCACTGACCATGCATGACGCCAAAAAGGATAGAAACGATTAAGATAGCCGGGACAAGGCTAACTTTTTTTCGGATTTTGCCATAGAGCCAACCGCGGAAGATAAGCTCTTCAAAGATAGGGGCGAGAATAACAAGTGAGATGAAGGCAAAAATACGATCAAAACCGACCAGATAACGTGAAAAACCAACATCTTGGACTTGATTAGCTTGAAACCAGGGGAGGTTTTTGAATAAATCTAGAATTAAGCCGGAGACGATGACGTAAAGAAAGAAAGAAAGAAGACTGAGTAAGATATCGAGAGATGTGGGGAGATCGATGAGGCCGAGAGTTTTTTTATCAGTTTTCCATAGATTAATTAATTTTTGAACCCAGTTTAATTTTTTCTTTGGATCGTGGTTTTTTAAGATTAAAGAAGGAAGAAGAGCCAAGATGACAAAAGCTAGAATATAGGCAAGTGCCGTGTAAAGGGTGGTAATGACAGGGGTTTTAAAGGCGTCGTAACCCAGCGTGTAAATTATTGTGTAGCCGACAATGATTTCGCCAAGAAAAGAAATCGAAAAGGTGGAGGTGAGATAGTAGACGATTAAGGGTAAATTTTTGGCTTGATTGAAAAATCTCTGCAATCCTTTTTCTTTTCGAGGTTTTAATGAAATAGATGATTGCATAGGGCTCCTATTTGGCAATTTTAATAATATCAAGAATGGTAATTAAAAGACTAAGTGCAATTAAGGCTAAGAAAGCGCGTCCGACGATTTTTTCCTCAGTCTGTTTTTTAAGCTTTTTACCACGCAACTTGAAGAGTCCAATTAAGAACCAACGACCACCATCGAGAGCTGGGATTGGAAGAACATTCATACAGGCAAGAGAAATGGAAATCACGGCAGCTAAGAAGGCGAGATTGGTTGGACCGGCACTTGTGAAGGCTGGAAAGAGTACGCCGATAATGCCAACAGGACCAGAAACTGAATCTCCAACTTTACTAATTTGCTTTTTCCCCTCTTCTTTGGTTTGGCTGTTGCCACTAAATTGCCTGATGACTCCTTGGAAGATATTCTTGACGAGTTCGCCAAAGCCCTCGAAAGTTTTGGCGGTAATTTGAGCAGTGGTACCAATACCAACAAGGGGGGCTGACCAAGTGTAGCGGGTTTTGGCTTCTGTAAAATTGGGTTCTAAGGCAATACCGAGGGCTGGCTGATTATTTTCGCCGGAGCCAAGATTGGCAGTGGCAGTATATTCTTGTTCAGAATCAAGATTCTTTAAGTGGTAAATAACGGTTTGGTTTTTGTGAGAGTTATTGAACTCTATTACCGATTGGGAGTTGGTGGGTTGAATTTTCTGATCACTATTTTGCTCGGACATACTAAGGATCCAGGAATTTTTCTTAATACCGGCTTTTTCAGCGGGGGAATTTTCAAGGACTTTTGAGATGATGACAGGCTGAGTAGTTCTTTTTGCGTCGTTTTGAATTGAGAATTGGTTAGGTAGAAATTCCGGCATACCAGTCCAGGCTAGGACAGTGAAGATAACAATAGCCGTTAGCCAGTTCATAACTACGCCGCCGAAGAGAATTTGTGTTTTTTGCCAAAAATTAGTGGCGCCAAAGGTTCCCTTCTTAGTGTCGGCTGCAGATTCGCCGTCCATGGCACAAAAGCCACCGATTGGGAGATAGTTGAGGCTAAAGATTAAATATTTTTGAGGAGTTTGATATTCAGCTTTTGGAAATGGGAGCCAATAGTATTTTTCTTTATCGCTAGTTTTGGTATTCTTAATTTTTGCCAGTCTTTTTTGTAGTTTCGCTTGATTTAGCTGCTTCCTCCCTTCCTCCGAGAGATTTTCGAGGTAATTTTCGACCTGGCTGGCTGGAATATGAATCCAGGCAATGGCGCGTGGAGGAAAACCAATGCCAAACTCGTTGACCTTAACGCCATTTTTCTTGGCAGTAAGAAAATGTCCTAGTTCATGAAGGACAACAAGAGTAGTTAATACGATAAATCCAATCAAAATCCCAAAAAATATATTCATAAGTAATATATTACCATAACTCGGGTGGAAGATAAAAAAATAAACCCCGTAGGGTTTATTTTTTAGAGTTGACTATTCGTTTACACCAAGCTCGATGCGTTTGAACTGACGAATGGTGATATTTTCACCAGTCTTAGCGATCATCTCTTTAATGAATTCTGCAACAGTTTTTGAGTCATCAAGGATGTATGGCTGAAGCATAAGAACCTTATCAGCGAAAGCTTTCTTGATTTGACCTTCGATGATCTGATCCTTCATGTTTTCTGGGCCCTTGAAGTTTGCTTCGAATTCAGCAGCTTTTTCGTTGTAGGCAGCTTCTGGGATGTCAGCTTCGGAAACGTAAAGTGGATTCATAGAAGCAATCTGCATAGCTATTTTATGAGCAAGTTCTTTAAATTCTTCGGTGTTAGCAACAAAGCTGGTTTCGCAGTTGACTTCGACGATGGCGCCAAGACGATTGTCGTGGATGTAAGAAGAAACGATACCTTCGCGAGTTTCACGGTCGCCACGTTTTTCGGCTTTTGTAAGGCCTTTTTCGCGCATAGCTTTAAGGGCCTTATCAAAGTCACCGTCAGCTTCGACAAGAGCTTTTTTAGCATCAGTTAGACCAACGCCAGATAATTCTTTGAGTTTTTTGATTGCATCAATGGTAATTTCTGCCATTTTATACTCCTTTTATTTATTGTTTTGCTTGTTTGATAGCTTCAACGAAGTAGCCGAGAATTAATTTTTCGGTCTTAGTGGAATCATCATTGGCTGGAATAATAAAGTCGATGTCGGTTGGGTCGATATTGGTGTCGCAGATAGCAATGACTGGAATCTTAAGGGTTTTAGCTTCTTTGATTGCGTTCTTATCTTCGCAGGCATCGGTAACGATGATAAGACTTGGCTGATCAGTCATTTCTTTAATACCACCGTAACGAGTATTGAGGACTTCGATTTCTTCCTGGAAGCGCTGTACTTCTAATTTGGAGTAGCGAGCTTCAAGTTCGCCAGACTGCATGCGACGCTCAAGGTCTTTGAGCTTCTTGATTTGACGATTGACGGTTTCGACGTTGGTAAGAGTACCACCAACCCAACGCTCGGTGACGTATGGCATGTCAACAGACTCGGCAATTTCTTTAACGATGGATTTTAGTTGCTTTTTGGTGCCGACGAAGAGAATTTTCTTGCCTTCTTTGGCAACTTTCTCAACGATAGGAAGAGCACGTTCGATACCCTCGACGGTCTTCTCAAGGTTAATAATGTGAGTGTCTTGGCGCTTGCTGTGGATATATTCAGCCATTTTTGGGTGCCAACGTGAGGTCTTGTGACCAAAGTGTGCTCCAGCTTCGAGGAGCTCTTTCATGTCGATCTTAATAGACATGTTTTCCTTTCCCTTCACTTCGCTTTTGTTTCAGGAAAACGCGCGAAGTTGTTTCATTAAAATTATTAATGTTCTTATTATACTATATTTTGATGTTTTGTATAGAGGTAAAAAGATGATGGATATTACGAATTTAACATAAGCTTATTGACAAAATGTTAAATACATGATATAATTTAAACATAAGCTTGAAGAGAATTGCGGAGAGCTTATCGTAGCTACCTATAGGTAGTTTGGTTAAAAATTTGAGTTGAGCAGTGACTTTCTTGCGTACCTCTAAGCGGTATAAGATGACGGGATATTTTTCGTGTTATCTTATACCGTTTGGGGGAGAATCCGAGCGGATGTTTTACCATCGGACATAGGGTCCGTTGGATTAGTAAGCCGGCGGGCAATATACGCAGGAGGAACAAATATGGCAACAAGTAAAATAACTATAAAAAATGGCAAGATTATAGATTATAGTGACAGATATTTTCATTCTCTGTCAGAGGACGGAAGAGAATACTCCGGCAATGGCTGGGATGTTACTATTAAGGAGGGCCGTAATGGTCGTCCGGGCAGAATAATATGCCACGCCGAAAGAGTTTACTCTTACGGTCCGGCAGTATGTCACCGTGAGTTTAAACTCGAGGACGGAACATTGGGGCTTGCTGGAGGCAATATCACCTCCAGGTATGCATATTTTAGATCAACTGATTTTACAAGTTGGCTAGAAGAAAACGGCATACAAGCCGTACGCCGTCAAGACCCAAATAGTACTTATAGGTCTTCAAACCCCGTGAGCGACTATTGGAGCCATGATCTTATCATTGATACTGATGGCAAGACGGAGTATAGTGAGGACCTTAAGTCTATCACCATCTCTGGGGCAACCTACGCTAAGGTTGCGCAGCGATACTGCGATGGAATTAGCTGGCATACCAGGCCGGCAATCCTATACACAGAAGTAAAGGATGTAAAGTCCCTCTTCTGATCAACTCATGGACCTTATTAACCCTCGGATTATATCCGGGGGTTTTCTTTTTCTTAAAAACTGGCTAGCCTTTTTAATAACTTTACAATTTGAGGATAATCTGATATTATTTTGGGTAATTATGAGTAAAAAAGAATTACATCCAAAAGATTATCGTTTTGTAGTTTTTTCAGATGAGGCAGCGAATTTCTCTTTTCTAACCAAATCAACTGCAAAAAGCGACGAAACGGTTAAATGGACTGACGGAAATGAATATCCACTAGTAAAGGTACAGATTTCCTCAGCTTCACACCCATTCTTCACTGGCGAAGAGAAGATTATCGATACCGAGGGTCGCGTCGATCGCTTCAAGGCTCGTGCTAAGAAAGCTGAAGAACGCAAGGCTGCTCTTTCAAATAAGGCTAAAAAAGCTGAAAAAGAAGCAGAAAAGAAAGCCGCTAAGGAAGATTAGTTTAGATAAAAATAAAGATGTGAAAAACCATCTTTATTTTTTTGTCTATTCCCTGTTATAATAGTTGCACGGGTCTTTAGCTCAGTTGGCTAGAGCGTACGATTCACATTCGTAAGGTCACTGGTTCGAGCCCAGTAAGACCCACCATGATAAATTATAGAGCCGGTTTTCGACATTTATCCATAAAGGATTGCTAATACCCTATAAATCTAAGGGGTATTTTTTTATCTTGTTGGAATAATGATCATTAACGTATTTTTTCAACTTCGATGAAAAAATACGTGTATTATGCAGGTGTTATCGCCAAGGTTTTTTAATAAACTTCTTATTATTATATACGAACACATAGGAATAATAGTTACTGGACGAGATTATATTTGTTGTTTCAAGAAGAAAGTTAAGGCTTCCTTCATTTTTTCATAACCAGCAGCGCTCATATTATCTGCTACGAAATTGTCATGCTGTTTTTCTCCATTAGCCATATGGTTTTCTCCAAAATCCCAAATAGTATAACGCGAACGAAACTCGTCAAAACTAGAGCACTGTTCTGCGACCGCCATAAAGTCTTTGGATGCGGACAGAAAAGAGCCACCATTCTGGAGAATCCAGTTCTCAATGCCAACACCTCCTAAACCACCTTGCGGCGTTTCTCCTCTGTTCGGTTTGTACGCGTTAGCCAATTTTAGAAATTTTTTTGCAAAGATTATGTTGGCTACAATCTGCTGATGCTTTTCTGGTGACTGTCTTTTTATGGTTTTAAGTCTATCCATAAGTGCCATATCTGTCGAGTATTGTGTTTTATCTGTTTTTTGTATAAAAGATATATCTATATCAACTGGTTCTTCTAGTCCGTCAATGCGAACTCCCTTCAGGCGTAAATTACCATTTCCGAGTACTTCACTTGCGTCATGTTCGGTCTTGTTAAATCGAGCCAAAAGCGCATTACTGATCTCGGTTAGCTTCTGTGGGTTGCTGGTAATACTTTTATCTACTCTCATCATATAGTCAAAATCGCCAGAACCAGGAGCATTATCAAAGCGCCCAGTTGAACCAGTGTCGATTAATTCTACAACGCCCTCTGTTAAATCGCCGTCTATTCTATTTTTTCTTTTTAGTCCCCCAATATCGTCTAGTGCTAGATCTATAACTGTGTCTATGGCTGAATGTTTTTTTCGTACCTCCGCTTCATTTTGTGGTAATTGAGATATAATTTGCTCTATGCTATCAACCTGGCTATTATTAAATGATATACTATTAAAGGTTAGATCAGAATCTTTCGCAAAGTGATATTCCCCTGTTCCGTAATAATTTAAACCAGACATTTTTTCTCTAATCTCATCATACTCTTCAGGAGAGAATACTATATCGCCACTCATTTTATCTAAAACAGGGATATAAAAGCCATTTAGTGCCGTCTCTAATCCTATAATTTTTGAAGTTGGTGTGCCATTAATATCATCAGAACTAGAAATGAAGTAATCTATCTCCGATGATCCAAACCCAGTCCTAATGCCATAATGACTTCTACCTATTACGCCAGTGTAAAATGCCTCGAGCTTCCCGTTTATATCTGGTGCGTCAACTTGTTGGTTTTGTTCTTCTGGTGCTCTGCGTGTTATAGAAAATCTACCTTCTCCAGGGCGATTTTCATCACCTTTTAACACCAACCATACTGGGCCATACCCGTTGGCTTCAGTGGCGCCTAGTCCAGCCGAAATACTATCTCGATTTTCGAGTATTATACTTAAATCTGTATCAAGTGGCGTCGCATCGCTCCCGGCAGAATCTCCTAAAAATTCTTTTGCAACAGAACCATTTTGTAAAATATTAGGCAAATAGCGTACTCTACCAATGCCTTTCACTAAATCACCTCTCTCGAGCCTTAGTCCATTTTTAGCCGCATCTTTATTTCGGGATGTCGCATTCTCCGCGGTAGAGTCTAATAGTGTTTTGGCGCTATTAAAATCCCTAATTCCGGCGAAGAATGCGAAACTGCGGACTATTCTGTCACTTAATTTATGACGTTCTGTGGGCGAGAAAGCGCCGACTAAAATCATTAAATCCTGTTCTAAATCACCAGTCAGTTTACTAGGTGATTTTTTCCCAGAATCAGTGTTGTTGTACATAGTATTGAGGTGCTGGACGAAAATGTTTAATACATCGCGCTCGTTTTTTGCATCTCCCGACGTATCATCGTTTTCGAGTTGTTTGAATCTATCCCAACTTATCTCTCCAGAGGATAATTTGTTTATTAAATCTTGACCTACCCTCAAATTTTCCAAATATTCACGTATGGAACGATTGTTTGACTTAAAAGAAGCCTTTAGTAAGTCGGAGAAAATTACTGTCTCGCGATTCTTTGCTTTACCAGATATGCTATTTGCTTGAGCGGCGTTATTAGGTAATTCTTTCAGAGATGGGCTAATACTGCTAAACTTGCTAAAATCAAAATCAGAGTCTAATGATGCGGATGGGTGTAGAATTTGAAATGATAAAAAAGCTTTTCCTACGAAGGGAAGATTGTTATGTATAAAAACATCTTCTATTCGTTCTAGACTGTCAAACATCTTTTCATCATTATCTAAATCTACCTTTAGCAATTGTTTAGCGAAAGCCGATCTATGAGTTGTGATTTCGCTTGAATTTGATAAGCCCAACCTGTCCAATATTTGATGGGCACTTTTTATTCTGCTTATTGATATTTCATCATAGCTATTAGAAATGAATAGCCTAAAATCATTTCTAGCGACATTGTCTTTAAGACTACTGTAGACTCTCAGAGCCTCCGTCTGATTAATGCTTAATCCAAATGGAGTATAATCAATATCATCCTGATATCGTATCCTTCTAATGTATCCTAACGGCGAATCCGTCGCCAATGAATTGTCATTGCTCTTGGGGCGTGCATAGCGTATTATTCCGTCAAAATCGCCTTTAGAAAATTCGAACTGCCAAAACTCTTGCTTAGGGCCGTTTTCATCAAAATACTTTTCGAGTTCATTTGATTTGATAAAATAATTTAAATCATGAATAAACCACTTGGCGTTATCATGAAAATGAAGGACGGACTCTTGTATTTTAGATAAACCTAATTCATCGCAATTATAATTTGTTTTTTCACACTCACCTGAGGCTGCTGTTTTATTTAAATAGTTTTTTATTCCGTCAAGATTACCTTGAGAAAATTCGAACTGCCAAAACTCTTGCTTAGGGCCGTTTTCATCAAAATACTGCTCAAATTTATCTGATATAATAAGATTATTTAAATCTTGAATAAACCACTTGGCGTTACTACAAAAACGAATGGCGGATTCCTGTACTTTGGGTAAACCTAATTCGCCATAGTTATAATTTGTTTTTCCATTTTCATCAGGAGTTGCCGTTTTTTCCAAATAGTTTATTATTCCGTCAAAATTACCTTGAGAAAATTCGAACTGCCAAAACTCTGGTTTAGGCCCGTTTTCATCAAAATACTGCTCAATTTCTTGGTTTGATAAACTTAGGACTCTATTTTGTGTGCTGGTTTTTAGTACGGTATCTAAATAACTTTGCTGTAACGATGACAGAGTGGTATATATTTCAGGACAAGAACGTAAAAACTCTTTAACATAAATACTGTTGTAATTGCTGGAAAGCAAGTTTTCTGCTAACTTAGGTGTTAAATTACCATTTTCGTCAAAGTACTGTGTAATGTTATCATTCATGAGTGACCTAAGAATACCACTATCTGGATACTTTACTGTTAGCTCTGCTAGACTTCTTCTTCTTGGAGTTAACTGATTTAATAAATCTGGATGCTCTAGTATATAGCTTTTCTTTTGATGAGAATTTATAAAACCCTGTATGTCACTGTACCAGGCTGAGTCAATTTTTTGTACTACATCTTGATAATCGGAGTCAAAAAACGATATCTCTTTTGCAACATCAGATACCCCGTTTTCGTTAAATAATAATCGGTATCCATCTTTATTTTTGCGCTGGAAGCGTAGGACGCTACTGACTGCTTCTTTTACGAAACCTCTTTTATTCTGCTCAACGCCATCTTTATGTGATGAGCCTTCTGCGAGCTGTAAGTTATTTGATGCCTCTGCGATGGCTGAATTAAGGCAGATAAGAAAGCCTCTGTCTGGACCGCTTAGTAAATTTGGATTATTAAGAAAGAAAGTTAAAGGATTATTTTTTTGGTCATCAGATTCACTATAGTCTCTGGCCATTTCTGTAATTATAGAACCAGAATAATGTTCTTTTGCTTTCTTTGCTAAGATATTTAATTCGTCTTCGCCAGTTTCTTGTGTGCGCTGCTCCCAAAATAGCGCAAAGGCATCCTTTCCACTACATCTTAAGTCTTCTGATATTGACATATCTCGGCTATCTTCATAGTTACTAATATTATCATTCAAGGTTCGGAATTTGTATTGATACATAGAATCGACAATATCTTCATCTATTAAGGAGAGCTTTTTTGCTATGTTTTGCTTTTTAATGTTATTTTTAGTACTATAAGTATCTGAGAATAAAGGTTCTACACCGTCTTTAAATGGTTTGTATCCTATTTTGCGCAATAAATCGATCCCTCTTTTAGATTGTTCTATTTGCTTAGTTGTGATGGCAGATTCTTTTTCTGTTTCAACTCTATAGCAAGAATTGTTGAGTGCATAGTTTATTGCCTTATCGCCAAAAGACTGAACGTCAATGTTTTGCCGAATAGTGTCACAGACTTCAGGGATATTATATTTTTCTATTATCTCAGACATTTTAGCCAAGGATATAGCTTTTTCACCAGTTAATTCAAATTTATGGGGATCTATCGCAAATTGTCGGTCATAGTAATTAGTATTTTCCTTATTCTGAGAATCATTAATTTCTGTAATAATATTCTCAGCAATTAACGTGGCAGGCTCTCTGGGTTCTATTCCAATACTTACCATGTCTTCTATTTTTTCTAGAACTGTTTTAAATCTACTTTGACCACTTTTATCTATAATTTTTTCTGGTTGTGATAGTTTTATCTTTATGTAGCTATTTGCAATGCGAGGATTAGCTAAATCGACTTTTTTATTCTCGACAAGACTGATAACTTTTTGCTTGTCTTTAATTTTACTGCGTCCATTTATTGCCTCTTCGACATTCGCTACTCTCTCTATTTTTTTAATTTGTCTGTCTAGTAGAAATTTTCTGATTATGTTGACTGGTGTTAATGTTGGTATTACTGGAGTGACTTCGATATTATGGATTTTAGGAGTTGACTGTTCTATTGGTGTCTCTGTTCTACTGGCGAAGGATTCTCGCACCTTTGCTGCGGATAATTGTAATTCTGTTTCTTTTTGCTCAGGTGACTTCTGCTCGGAACTATTCGCTGATTCTTTTTTACAATGAAAACCTTCTTCGCCGATTTTTTCTAAATCACCCCATTGATTTTCTATGGTTAAATCAGGTATGCTGTTCGTTGACTCGTAGTTTTTCATATAAATATTCTCCCTGAAAACTTTACTGTTTTATATACGCATAAAATCTGATAAATCTATAATCTGATAATTTAATTGTATCATTACTGCTATAACTTTTATGTATATCTTCAAATAATATTAGTATGTTTTTATTTTTTGTAATTATTGAGGGCTAATGGACTTAGGTATTATGGGGTTGTTTTTCTGCTGATTAAAATATGTTAAAATATGTTTATATAATGTTAATTTTTCTGGAATATAAGTAAATAGAATCAGGTTTTGTGAGGAGAATAGATGGAAGAAAAAATCAAGAGTTTGAAAAAGGAGGCGGAAGAGGTTACGCTTTTTTTGTCAGACCCCAACGCTTATATGAATGAGGATTTTGCTTCTAAATCAAAACGGCTTGCAGAAATAAATGAAATTATTGAAATTGATGAAAAAATCGCGCAGTTGAAACATAATATTATGGATGCTGAACAACTGCTCAGCGACGCTGATTTTGCTGAGATCGCAAAGGCAGATATTGAGCATGCAGAAAGTGAAATAGAAAAACAAACAGCTAGTTTAGAGGAAAAATTAATTCCTAGAGATCCTGATGATGATAAGCCTGTAATTATGGAGATTCGTGCTGGGGCTGGGGGTGATGAGGCTTCCCTATTTGCAGCCGAACTTTATCGAATGTATTTGCGTTACGCTGAAAAACATGGGCTAAAAACTGAACTAATGTCTGAAAATGCCAATGAGGCGGGCGGAGTTAAGGAAGTGGTGGTGAAGATTTCTGGTGAAAGGCCGTTTGGCAGCCTCAAATTTGAGGGTGGTGTACACCGAGTACAGCGTGTGCCCGTAACCGAATCTCAAGGGCGAATTCATACTTCGACAGCTACTGTTGTTGCTCTACCGGAAGTAAAAGAATCGGAAATTGAAATCGATGAGAAAGATCTGCGCATTGATATCTACCACTCTGGTGGACACGGTGGACAGTCAGTTAATACGACAAATTCTGCAATCCGTATCACACATTATCCTTCGGGTCTCGTAGTAGCGATGCAGGATGAGCGATCATTGAGACAAAATAAAGAAAAAGCAATGATGGTGCTCCGAACTCGCTTAAATGAGATTAAGCGTGCCGAGCAGGCAGCAAATGCTTCTGCAGCTCGCAAGTCTTTGATTGGTACTGGCGACCGTTCTGAGAAAATTAGGACTTATAACTTTCCGCAAGACCGCGTGACTGATCATCGAATTCATTATTCACGCTCGAATATTAATGCTGTAATGGACGGCGATCTCGATGATATTTTGGCGGAGCTTAAAAAATACGAGATGCAAGCAATTCGTGACGAAAACGGTATTGCGGAGTAAGGGGCTAAATGGCGTTAACGATTAAAAGATGGCTAACGCAGGCAAAGACTTTAGTTAATCCAATTGATGCAGAATTAATTCTAACTAATGTATTTAAGGCGGCCGATCGGACTTATCTCGTGACGCATGAGGAGTCGGTTTTGTCAGATAAAGAGAGGCAAACAGCAGATCGGATGCTGAGTTTGCGTACGCAGCACGTGCCACTCGCCTATATTACTGGCGAGAAGTGGTTTTATGGTCATAAATTTAAGGTGAATCCGGATGTTTTGATTCCTAGGCCGGAAACTGAGGTGATGGTTGATCTTGCGGTACGGCTTTATAGTGATATTTTAAAAAAGAAGATTGAAACTTTTGACTTATTGATTAAACAGAAGTTTGGCGCCATTGAGCCAAGTTGGCCAGACAATCCGGTAATTAAGGAAGAATATGCTAGGTTAAAAACGGAAATTATGTCGCCAGTACTGATCTTTGAGGTTGGGGTGGGCTCTGGTTGTGTGTCCGTTTCGACGGCACTCGCTTGTCCTAATGCGGAAGTGATAGGCATAGATATTTCTAAAGAGGCATTGAAAGTGGCGGTTGTGAACGCTGCTCAATATAAAACTAAGAATTTACACTTGACGTCGGGTGATTTACTATCAAATGTAAAGGATGACGCGCCGGCTCCAGATATTATGATGGCAAATTTGCCTTATGTAGACCGGGCATGGGAGTGGCAGTCTCCTGAAATTGAATACGAACCAGTGGTGGCGTTGTTTGCTGAGAAGAATGGACTGGAACTCATTTATAAGTTGATTCGTCAGGTTCGTAAAAAATGGGCTAAGTTGTTTGAAGAAAAAGCTTTACACCAAAAATATTTAATCTTGGAGTCTGATATGAGTCAGCACGAAAAAATTATTCGTTATGCTAAGCGCTATGGATTTAAGTATGTTGGAAGTGAAGGTTTGATTACCTGTTTTGAATATTAGAGAAAAAATAGACCCCTTAAGGGGTCTATTTTAATTTATTGTTTATAAGCCGTGAGTGTTAATTCGAGATTTTCAGTTTTACCATTACGGATAATCGTAAGAGTGACAGTGTCGCCTACGGAATATTCACCGATTAAGCTAGAAAGCGAACCGGAGACGCCAATTTCTACGCCATTAACAGAGGTAATTACATCGTTTTCTTTGAGGCCAGCCTTATCGCCAGCGCTGCCTGGAATAATAGCATTACTGCTTTTGCTAGAAGAAATTAGTGCGCCATGATTAATATCTAGTTTTTTCTGTTTAGCAATTGTGGGGGTAAGGTTGATATAGCGAACGCCGATAACAGCACGTTCAAAACCTTGACCCTTTAGTACATTATTAATAATACCCTTAACGCTAGAAATAGGGATGGCGAAACCAACGTTGTTACCCTGACTAGCGTAGGCGGTATTAATACCAATAACCTCGCCAGCAGCGTTGAGCAATGGCCCACCGGAATTTCCTCCATTAATGGCGGCGTCGGTTTGGATCATATCGGAGAGAGTTTCAATCTGGGTACGAGAAGAGTCGGTAGCGGTGAGGCTACGGCCCTTGCCAGAAATAATGCCAGAGGTGACAGAGTTCTGATAGGCGCCGAGTGCATTACCAATGGCGATAACTTGTTGTCCTGCTGAAATAGTCTTAGAGTCACCTAATTTAATAGGTGTAAGATCTTTGGCATCTTTAATTTTGATAATAGCAAAATCATTGAGTGGGTCGGTGCCAATTAGTTCGACATCTTCGAAAGCGGTGCCATCATCAAGGAGAACGCCGATTTTCGTGGCGCCAGATACGACGTGTTTATTGGTGGCAATATAGCCGTCTTTACTTAGAATAAAGCCGGTACCGGCAGCAGTTGCTGACGATTCGGAGCTTGTGAGCGATTTTTGGGTGGTGCTGGTAATGATTGAAACAACACTTTTTGAGACGGAATTAGCCACGCTGGCAATAGAGCCTTCGGTGAAGTTTAGTGAATTACCATTGGAGCTTGGGCCGTGGACATGTGAATTAAGTTCAGAATAAAGGGCGTGATTTAGGTGTAAGCTATAGAGACCACTAGCAAGGGCGATGACTGCTAATAATACAACTAATGGGTTGGTTTGAGCTTTTTTGGTTGTATTTTGATCAACCGACTGAACTAGGTTTTTATAGTCTACGGTTTCCTGTTTGGTCTTTTCCGTTTTATTATTTGATGCGTCTGAATGAGACTCGTTGGTCATATTTTTACCTCCTTTATACGGTATTAAACGTTGAATAATGGTTTACTAAACCACAGTACGATAATAACAATGAGAATAATTGAAAAGATAGCTGGGGTGGCAATTTTTGAAAACGAGAATTCCTCGTCGCTGGAGTAATTTTTAAAAATGTAGCCCAGAAGAAAAGTGAGCGCGGTTAAGAGAATGGCGGACTGTGGAAGGAGAAAACCGATTTCTCGATAAGTGTAGACGATGAGCCAGGATTGGGAGAGCCAGGAGATTTCGGTAAAAAGAAGACCGATAATAAGTGATAAGAATGTGAAATCGGTGTCATCACCTTGGACGAGTACATGTCTGGCTGCAGCAAAACCGACAAGAAAATTAAGAAAGACCGGGAAAGCGGAGTTAGCGGTAGCAGTCATAAGAGTAGTGGCGGTGGTGCCTAAGAAGACCGCGAGAAGAGACTGCAAAGCCGAGGCACGCTCAGAAGACATTGGCTTTAAGACAATAAGCCAGGCAGAATAAGAAATAGCAAGTATAAAATGAATAGGTAGCAGTGTTGGGCCAGAACAGTAGGTGATGAAGATGAAAGAGAAGCCAACAATAAGGTCAACCAAGTTTGACTTGAGGTTAAGAAAGAGGTAGCGAGGGCGAACTGCGAACATGCGCCACTTCGAAAGGACGACAAGTAGAACGCCTGGAATCCAGCTTGCTGTTGAGAAGGTAATAAAAACGGAGCCAAGTCCAAGGACAAGATTAAATAAGGCGTGCAGCACCGTACTAATAATGTTGCGTCCCTTACGTATTAAAACATAATCTGACATATATAAATATTATAACCTAAAATAGACGAATTTTATCAAAAGGATAGAGACGTAATAGGACTGGACCGATGATGCGGCAGTATGGAATAGTACCAAGGCCATAGCGAGAATCATAGGAGTGAGTGCCTTCGCGATTGTCGCCGGCAACGAAGATTTCGTTTTCAGGCACGGTCATGTCGACTTCGCCAGCGGTATATTTCTTTGGCCCATCTTGGTCTGATTTTCTGGTTGATTCGTCAGGATTAAAGCCTTCAGGGTGTTCTTTATTGTAAACGGTTAATTTACCATCTTTTACAACAACGCGCTCGCCCGGAAAAGCGATGACGCGCTTAATGATGTATTGGTCGCGAATAGAAGCCTCGACACCACAGGTTAATGGGCCGCTGGCATCTCCGTTAAGAAAAACAATAATTTGGCCGCGTTCCGGAACGTATGGTTTACCAAAAAAATGCGAGAGCGAGACAGCAGCACGGTTAACGATTAGGCGATCTTTGCCGTGCAGAGTGTTTTCCATAGAAGCGCCTACTACATTGTATGAACGCATGATGTAGGTATTAAGAAAATAGGTACCAAGAATCACAAAGAAGACAAAAATAATTAGGCTAAAAATGTCTTTTAGTAGGGGGTGTCTTCGAATGAAAGAGACTTGATTATCCACTACCTTATTTTAGCATAAATAATTTAGGTTTTTCTATTTTGTATAATAATTTCGTAGGAATTCTTGCTTAAACTGATGGAAACGATCCTCCAAAATAGCTTCACGAATTTGTTCAGTGAGACGAATAATAAAGCGCAGATTGTGTATGGATGCGAGGCGATAAAACTTGGCCTTTAATTCCCCGTCGCCGGAGCGCCAAAGGTCACGGAGTTCGCCACGGGTGTGACCGGCTTGGCAGGTAGGGCAGTCACAGTCTTCGTCAAGTGGAAGATTTGAGTCTTTAAATTTACGTAAATTAATGTCCCCGTATTTGGTATAAATCTTACCATGCCTGGCTTCTCTAGTAGGTGCAACACAATCAAAGGTATCGGCTCCCATTTCGGCACCATTTAGAATATCGTCTGGATGTGAAAGACCTAAAAGGTGCCGAGGTTTATGTTCTGGGAGTTCCTCATTACACCAACGAAGAATTTCAGAGAGATCTTCTTTGAGAAATGCACCACCGAGTCCATAGCCATCAAAAGGCATGGTGCCAAGTTTTTTAGCAGTACTACGTCTAAGATCTTCCCAACGACCGCCCTGGAGTACGCCGTAGAGACTTTGCCTGTAGCCTAGAGAATCGCGTAGCTTAAGATGTTCATCTAGGCTTCGTTTAGCCCAACGCTCCGTGCGCGCTAATGCTTCGACATTGTAGTCATAGTCATCGGCGAGTGAAGTTAACTCATCAAAGGCCATATGAATGTCGGCTCCTATTCTACACTGAATTTGCATGGATTCTTCGGGGCCAATAAAATCAGGTTGACCATCAAATGGATCAGTAAAATGAACTCCGTCCTCAGTGACATGAGCAAGACGTTCTTTGTGGGCTGTATTGGTTACACCACGTTCTCTGTCCATAGAGACTACTTTGCCTAGTCCGGAGCCAAGTGACATGACTTGAAAACCACCGGAATCGGTGAGGGTGGGGCCAGACCAGCCCGACCAATTTGATAAGCCTTTTTGCTTGGCTATTTCGAAAGAGGTGCGGCGGAGATGATAACCATTACTAAGCATTGCTTGAGCACCAATTGCAACAAGGTCTTCTGGTTTTAAGAATCGTACGTAGCCTTGGGTACCAACGGTCATAAAGGCTGGGGTTTTTATTTCCCCATGAGGGGTTTTAATTGTGCCGGCTCGTCCAAGGGCGCTAGGAATTTTATGGTCAATCTGGAAGCTAAACATTATTCAAAACTTTCAGTTAAGATTTTGTTGCTATTTGGACTTCTTTGGCTCTTTGATCATCATCTTTTAAAAATGGACGAACTTTCGCAACAATGAGAAGTTCGATTGGTGACAGAATTAATTCGAGACCTAGGCCGAGGAGGTAGGCGAAGAGCGCCTGATTAAGAAAATCATTGAATGGAAGAACGCCAAGGAAGGCAATAGTTTCAAAGACAAGACTGTCGAGAAAATGAGCAACGATTGATGATCCAAGCGCACGCACAAGGAAGAGTTTTGAGCCGGTTTTCTTCTTAATTTTCTCGAAAATAAAATTGTTAGAAAATTGCGAGAAAAGGTAGGCGGTCAGTGAGCCAATGATGATGCGTGGAGCAAAACCGAGGACATTTACAATAGAGTTTTGCATCTCTTCAGTACCAGCAAAGGGAGGGAGAACGCAGACAGCCCAGAAAACGAGGGCGGCAAGGATATTGAGAAGGAGGCTGGAAAAGATGACGGACTTAGCTACCTTTTTTCCGTAAAACTCGATAATGATGTCGCCGAGAATGTATGAGATTGGAAAACAAAGAATCCCCCCATCAACAGCAATTCCGAACATATTCCAAAGCTTGGTGGCAGCTAAGTTTGAAATTAGCAGAATACCTGCGGAGATTGCCGTGAGGTAGATGAGAGTAGTTTGTCTAACGTTTGTGGTTGACGCAGTAGGCTTAGAATTCGACATTGATTACTTCACCAAGTTTATTTTGGATAGTACCGTGAACATTTTTAAGTTCTAGGGCAGCACAGTCGGAGCCAGCGTAGTCCTTTTTAGTGGACTCATATGCGGCCTGGTTTAATGCTTCATCTTCAACAGCATAGGCTTCGGCAGTGATGCGAAGGGCACCTAGAGTGTCGTGTTTTGCATAGATTTCAACCTTTGGATTGTTCTTAATCTGAGCAAAAACTTTTTTATTATTTTTAGTACCAATGTAGAATTTGCCATCAAGGATGCCGGCTGCGTCAAAAGGACGCACATGTGGCTGATCTCCTTCAGTGGTAGCGATCATAAAAATTCCTTCAAGAAATGGTAATACTTGTTCCATAATATACTCCTTAAAATTAGTTCTCAATAATTATGTCATAGACGGATTAAATAGTCTATGAATTTAATCGTCCATTACCTTTTTAATGGCGGCATATTCGTCAATGATAACTTTGATACAGCCGGCAATCGGAATAGCAATTAGACAGCCAATAAGACCAAAGGCATACATACCGATGATGATGGAAATAAGAATTATAACTGGTGGTAAGCCAAGACCTTTACCTTGAATTCGGGGGGCTATAATGTTGTTTTCAATTTGTTGATAGATGAGGTAGAAGAGGAAGAAGCTGAAGGCTGCCCAGGGGGAGTTGACGAAAAGGAGTACTGTATTGATGATACAGGCGATGACTGGTCCAAACATAGGGATGAGATAGAAGAGGAAGGAGATGAGTCCTAGAGGAATAGCGATACCGCCTGGAACGCTAAAAATTAAGCAAAGAATAAAGACACTAATGGCGGTAATAGTGCCGTCTAGAAGTGCAATCAAAACTTGTGCGGAGACGTATTTGGCAACTACGGTACTTAGTTTAGAGGTGACGCGATGCCAGACGCGAGTGGCTTGTGCGTTGCGAGAAGATGAGATAGTGCGCCAAAAATTTTCTACTAAGGTTGGGCCTTCGAGCATGAAAAGGATGGTGAGAACGATGGTGAGAATGATGTTTGTGAGAATGGTGCCGATAGTACCGACACTACTAATTGCAATACCACTGAGATTATTGAGTAAAGTATTGGAAAAATTACGTAAAGCCACAAGAAGTTGTGCTTGTAGATCAGGAATACCAAAATATTCACCTATACGATCTAGGTTGAATTCGCCAATTACGGCAGAGATTTTTTGAGGAGCAGAGGAGAGAAAAATTGAAACTTGAGAAACAATCATTGGTCCGACGACGGCGACAATTGTTGAGAAGCCAAGAACGACGACGAGGACAGCAATAATGGCAGTGAGCCTAGGGCGTTCCTTCTTTTTATCTATTTTGTCAATTAGCTTGGCAAGTGGGCGTAGAGCTAATGCTAAAAAGGCGGAAATAAAAATAATAATTAAACCACTAGCAGCTTTGAAAATTAAATAACCAAGGCCTGCAAAAGCAATAATAACGAACCAAAAGCGAATAAAAGTTTTGGTATCGACCTCAATTGTGCGTGACATGTACCTCCTCTGTTTTTATTTAGTATAGCTGAGTTTTTAAGAAAAAGAAATAAGCTATTTTAAGTATTGCCAAATTGGCTGGCCAGCTTGGTCTTTAATGACAAAACCAGCATGTTCAATTTCTTCACGAAGCTGATCGGCAGTTCGAAAATCTTTTTGCTGCCGGGCCTTCTGACGTGTGTGAATGAGACTAACTATGGTCTCATCGGGGAAATGTTGTTCTGTGAGTAATCCAATACCAAATAGATTATCAACTAGAGCCCAATCATCCAGAGTGAGCTGATTCTGATCGATATATGAAAAAGCCTCAGCGGAATTAAGGTTATTGTCTACAAATGAGATGATCGCTTGTGAATTTTTGGTCTGTGGTGTGGAATTTTTGTTCTGTAAATCATTTATGAATTCTGTAAGAACTGTTGGATTATTAAAATTAAGATCTGGATTGCTAGATTGTAATAATTCAGCAATTTGGTTTTTCCATTTGAGACGACGGATTCTAGAAGATTCAAGATCTAAAAGAGTAAAGTTGCGTTCGGATTGATAATGGCCTTGGAGGATCCACATTTTAAAGTCGAGTGGCGAAAATCCATGCTCCTTAAGATCATGAATAGTATAGGCATTGCCAAGAGACTTGCTGAATTTTTGGCCTTCACTGGTAATAAAATTACAGTGGAGCCAAAAACGAGCCATAGGTAAATCGAAAGCGGCTTCGGATTGGGCGATCTCATTTGTATGATGAATAGGGATATGGTCGATTCCACCAGTATGAATATCAATTGTTTCGCCTAGTTCGGTGTGAGAAATAGTAGAACACTCGAGATGCCAACCTGGATAGCCTGGACGACCTTGAAAATCCCATTGCATGGCATGATCTTCCCCATCTTTGATAAATTTCCAAATGGCAAAATCAGAAACATTACGTTTTTCAGGGTTAAATTCCACACGAGCGCCTGCTTTAAGATTGCTCAAGTCTAATTTAGCAAAATCGGCATAAGTGGAAAATTTACTGGTATCAAAATAGATACCATCAGAGGTTTCGTAAGTTAATCCTTTATCAATCAGAGTTTGGACGAGAGCTAGCCCCTGCTTAATATAGTCGGTAGCGCGAGCAATTTTTGTTGGTTTAATTAAATTAAGTGCGTAAAAGTCATCAAAGAAAGCCTGAGTATAGAAATCGGCAATTTCCCAAACTGTTTTGTTTTCTCTTTTTGCGCCTTTTTCCATTTTGTCATCCCCCTCGTCACCGTCGGAAGTGAGGTGACCAACATCGGTAATATTCATGACACGGTTTGGAGTCCAGCCGTGAGTTTTAATGAGACGCACTAGGAGATCCCAGTAAATGTAGGCGGCAAAGTTACCAATATGGGCGAAGCTGTAAACGGTTGGACCGCAGGTGTAGATTTTGACATTTTGTTTATCTTGCGGGATGAATTCTTGAATTTTCTTAGTTGGAGTATTGTATAGATACATTTTAGAAGCTTCCAATAAAAGTTGTTTCTTCTGTAGTAGATTCCTGTTCATAGGTTTCAATTAACTTATAACTACAAGTGACGAGCTCGCGGAGAGTGTCTTGATAGTTTGTGTCATAAATGCGAAAGCCCGCAGCATAAGGATGACCACCGCCACCAAAAAAGCCGGCAATTTTGTCAGAAATGGGGAGAGATGAACGAATTTTACCAGTCAACTTGCCGTCGGGATAGGTTTTGATAGCAACTGCCACCTTAACGCCTTCGACCATTTTCATTTCTTCGAGAATCAAGACATTAGGATTATATTCGTCTGAATATTCTTGAATTTCTTCCCATGGGATATGAATAGTAGAAAGTTGACCGTCGAGTGAATAATCGATGCGTTGAATTAGTTCTGCTTTATAGGCAAGAATGCGCTGAGACTTCTTCATGAATTCCTTGCGATTTTCCTCGAGTTCGCTAATATTAGCACCAAGATCTTGCAGATTAGCGGCTAGACGAAAAGTATCGCCAGAAACTCCTGCAGAGGTGAGTCCCAGTGTGTCGGAAAGTAGGCCTTGGAAGATATATTCGGCGGCCGCCTTATTGATTTTTAGTCCTGTTTGTTGTGCTATGTTATAGATTACATTAGTGCAAGAAGGAAGATGTTCGATAATTGATTGGTGTGGAAAATCGAGGTCATCAGGAGTCTCGTGATGGTCAATGACAAAAATGGGTTTAGTGTAAAGAAGGTTCCTGATGGTAAGGTCATCGGTCAATTTACTGAGCAGGATTTGAGCGGCGGTGTCGACAATGATGTAGCCATCAGCTTGATAATCGATCTCGCTGGAAATTTTCGACCAGTCTTTATAGTAACGAAGGTATTTTGGGATATTTACGGGACAAAATTGAGATATTTGTCTGTCTTGGAGTAGGGCTTCAATGGCCAAAGCGGAACCTAAGGAGTCACCGTCAGGATTTTCTGCCTGGATAATGCAGATTTTTGTCTTATCTGAAATAAACTTAGTGAAATTTTCGTACATTAGGTTAATTATAACAGACGATGAAGGTTTTAGTTTTAGAATGAATCATCGATTTCGCCTATTAGTTTGATACTATCGGCGGTAGGTAGACTTTCAACTTCTTTTAGGCGACGTTCAATTTGGCGCGAGGTTGTGGCGGCGGCGTCAATTTTATTAGCAGATTCTTGAAGTTTTTTCTTGGTGGCTTCAAGGAGGTCGCCAAATTTATTAAACTGGGTTTTAATGGCGCCAAGGACCTGCCAGACTTCGCTACTACGTTTTTCAATAGCCACAGTACGGAAGCCCATAAGGAGTCCAGACAAGGTGACAGGGAGAGTGGACGGAGAAGTGATACTAATATTGTATTTTTGACGAATTTCGTCGGAAAGACCTGGGATGCGTAAAATCTCTGCATAAAGAGACTCTGTAGGTACAAACATCATGCCAAAGTCGGTAGTAAAAGGGGGCTCGATGTATTTTGTGGAGATTTTTTTGGCCTGTTCTTTAACGTCGGTAGCTAGGGCCTTTTGGAAGGTTATAATGTCGGCCTTATTGCCTTGGTCGTAGGCGGCGATGAGGCGAGAGTAATTCTCAACCGGAAATTTCGAGTCGATAGGAAGATAGGTTTCATGGTCTTCTTCCCTGCCTGGCATTTTGACCGCAAATTCGACGCGATCGGCAGAGCCGGGTTTTGTGTTGATGTTTTCTTGGTACTGGTTGGGGCTTAAGATATCTGAAATAATACTGTTTAGTTGAACTTCGCCATAAATACCCCTCGTTTTTACGCCTTCCATGACTTTTTTAAGATCGCCTACGCCGGTGGCAAGATTTTTCATCTCGCCAAGGCCTTTATAGACACTAGTGAGTTGTTCGGAGATGGTCTTGAAGCTTTCGTTGAAGCGTTTTTCAACGGAGGCTTGCAGTTTTTCATCGACAGTTAGTCTCATTTCTTCAAGCTTTTTGGCATTATCGGTTTGGAGATCTTTTACTCTTGAGTCAACTGTTTTTTGAATGGTCTGTAGATTGGTGGCAATTTCCTTACGATTATCCCTAAATCCGTCATCAACACCTTTTGTGATTTTATCTACGGTGGTTTCGACACGGATCATGCGTTCATGAAGATTCTTAGAAGCTTCAACGATTTGATCGGTATTTTTAGTCATGGCCTCAAGTAATTTAAGAAGATCTGATTGAGTACTGCTTGTTCGGTTTTTGATGGTAATAAAAAGAATGACGACTAGAAGAATTAAAATCGCTATGCCTAGAATGGCTAAAATATTTTGATCCATAAATGTGAAACCTCCAAAATGATAGTAATGATTTGATTTTAGCATAAAAAATTTGGGAGACGAAATAAAGCCTAGAGTTGAGTGCGGTTTGTGAGAGCGGCACCTAAGGTGATTTGGTCGGCGAAGGAGAGATCGACGCCCAGAGGAAGACCTCGAGCTAGACGCGTGACCTTGAGATTAGGATATTTGCCGGATAGCACGCGTTGTAAAAGAAGAGCAGTGCTCTCACCTTCAACACTAGGGTTGGTGGCGATAATAATTTCTTGCACCTGGTCATGTTCTACCCGTGAAATGAGCTCCTCAATATGAAGTTTGTCGGGGGTGATGCCATCGATTGGTGAAATGGCGCCGCCAAGTACATGATAGGTACCGTGGTACTGTTTGGTTTGTTCGATGGCGTAGATATCTAGAGGTTCTTCAACAACAAGAATTGTGCTTTTGTCGCGCTCTTCTTTATTATAAAAAGGAGAAACTTCCTCGTTGTGATTGATTAATGCGAAGGTGATGGGGCAGGTCTTCACATCGGAATGAAGATGACTTAGGGCATCGATAATAGTGTCTGTGATTTTTTTATCGGCACGAAAAAGATAGGTAGCATAACGTTCGGCTGTGCGTGGACCGACTCCTGGGAGATTCCCAAGTGCTTCAATGGTATTTTCTAGGGCTTGTGGCAACATTTGATTACATGCCGAGGCCAGAAAGACCGCCAAGTTGACCCATGAGAGGCTTCATTTTATCTGTTGCAATTTCTTGAGCTTTAGCGTAGCCATCGCGGAAGCAGTTTTCGATCCAGCGTTCAAGTTCAGAAATATCATCAAGATCAATACGAGAAGGGTCGATAGAGACCTTTTTAACCTTAAGTTCGCCGGTGATTTGGACAACAACGGCACCGTCGCCGGCTTCAACTTCTACGATCTCGTTTTTTAAGTCTTTTTGGGCTTTTCTTAATGTATTAATCATTTTCATCTGGTCAAAAGTAGCACCCATAGAACATCTCCTTATATATTTATTATTTTATTTATTATAACAGATTACTTTACGGAATATAGATATAGACGATCAGAGTTTTGGGATTTTGAGGAGGTATAAACTTTTTGAAGTTCTAATTGCGTATGGTTAGTTTTGCCAATGGTGTAGACCTTTGAGTTTTCAGGTAGGCTATTTACGTCTGTAGTGATGTAGTAGTTGAGTGAGTCTCTGAAGATTGGTTTAACGGTGTTGGCGGCAATTAATAGCTTTGAGAATTCATCATTTTCGTCAAGTAGTAGGTAGTCACCAGCTTTTGCATGAGTAAGAACCATAGATAGATCACTATTGAATTGGTTGGCAACTGGGGCGGCATAACGATAGCCAGAGATAAAATGTGAAAGATCTGAGGTAATCATTGTGAAGAGGAAAATAGCAATTGGAATTACACCGAAGAGTTTCGCGTAGGGGTTTTCGGGAAAAAGATTGTACCATTTATAAATAATATAACGTAGACCATGTGCGATGAGGATAGTAAAAGGCAGGATTAAGAGAACCGCGTAATCGGTGTGGAAGCCAGAGATGAGAATGGTGAAAATAATTAAGAAAATTGCAATAGAGTTTCGACTGGCAAAAAAGCCTTTAAAAGTGGAGACTAGGCCAATAATAGCAATGAAGGTGGCGGGTAGACTAATTTGAGGTGCGAGGAAGATGCTTTCTATGACACCATGCCAGGTGAAAAATGGTAGGAAGGCTTGCTTGAGATTATTAAAATAAGTAGAAAGTTTAAAGTCGCCTGAGTAAAGAAGCGGTTTAATGGTTTCTGGATGCCGTAAGAAGATGAAGCCCATAAAACCGAATCCAATTAAAATAAATAAACTAACGAGAATAAAGGGAAGGCGGGGGAGGTTTTTAATAGTAAAGCGAAGGTGCGGATGAAGGATGGTATAGATGAGAATGAGAATGATGAGATAAATCATGTAAGGGGTGAAGCTGGACAGAAATAGGGCGAAAGCAAAGATGAAGGACCAAATTGGGGCGGGTCGTTCTTTGCCTTGAACCTTGGAGCCAAGCCAGAGTAGTAAGGTCGGCCAGAAGACGACCATAATAAGAGGGGTGCCGTTACTTACTAGGAAGAGAAAGTTTGAGGAAAGGACGGCGATAATACTGGCGATAATGGCAGTGTTATTTTTGAACCAGCGGTTTAAGAGGAGAATCAGAAAGAAACCCAGAAAACCACCAATAATGATGCTTGGAATAATGACGGAATAGGTGGTAATACCAATGAATTTAAAGACGGTTTTTTGGAGAAGGCGATATGGGAGATCAACGAGTTGTCCATCAAAAATACTGCGAAGGTTGAGATTTTGGCTGGCGGTAGCAGAGGTAATCTCACTAGTTGATAGACCAGTAAGAGCGATTTTGGGTACAAAAAGTATTAATGTTAGAAAACTGGCCGCGAGAAGGATGTAGCCAATAATGAAACGATTTTTGTAAAGAAAATATTTATTTGGATTTAATTTACCCACATTAGTATTTTAGCATGAAAAATAATTTCGTGCTATTCCCTGGTTTTATCAAGTGACATAAAACGGAGGAGTTCAGGATGGAAGTAGAGTTCAATTTTACCGATAGGCCCATGACGGTGTTTGGCCATGAGAAGTTCAGTGACATTGGTCGGTTCGTAGCCATCTTCTTGATGGTAATAATCTGGACGGTGTAAGAACATTACAAGGTCGGCATCCTGCTCGATGGAACCTGATTCACGAAGGTCAGAGAGGACTGGGCGTGGATCGTCACGGCCGGTAACGCCACGAGAGAGCTGGGCGAGAGCAATGACGGGAATTTCTAGTTCACGAGCAAGGGTTTTAAGGCCACGAGAGATTTCAGTAACCTCTTGTACACGGTTACCAGCATAACGATCGGAACCGGAGATGAGCTGGAGGTAATCTACGATAATGAGACCAATATCGTGATCGTGGGCGGCGCGACGGGCTTTATTGCGTAGTTCAAGAACGGTCATAGAGCTGGTGTCGTCAAGATAAAGTGGAATTTCACTCATCTCACCAAGGGCGTCACCAATTTTAGCAAAATCATCGGCAGTAATATTACCTGTACGGATGTGCCAAGAATCTACGCCTGAGGTGCTGGCGATCATACGGTCGACAATCTCATTTTTTGCCATCTCCATAGAGAAGAAGAGGACGCCACGTTTATTAATGCCTGCAATATTGTAAGCAAGATTTTGGGCGAAGGTAGTTTTACCCATGGCAGGTCGGGCGCCGATAATAATAAGATCACCTCTTTGAAAGCCTGCTGTCTTGTTGTCAAGATCGCGAAAACCGGTTTTAAGCCCACGGAGTGCACCTTTATTAGTATGAAGAGCCTCCATACGATCAAAGGCATCAACAAGAAGATCTTCAAGGGCGGCATATTCAGTTTTAGTGGTTTGATCAGAAACGGCGAAGAGTTCTTTTTCGGCGGCACCAAGCATAGCAGAGACATCAGTAGAACTGTCATAAGCTTGATTGGTAATCTCGGTACCAGCACGAATTAGGCGACGACGGATAGAAGCCTGTTCTACCAGCTTGGCATAGGATAAGACATTGGATGCTGTGGGAACAACATTGGTCAGCTCGGTGAGATAGGGGGCGCCACCAACTTCTTTAATTAGTTTTTGATTATTAAGCTCTGATCTTAAAGTAAGTAGATCGATGGGCTGACTATGTTCATAGAGAGACATCATGGCGCGATAAATGGTGCCATGTTTTTTCTCGTAGAAGTCAATTGGTTTGATTTTTTCGAGCACTTCTGGAAAGGCGGAGTCATTGAGTAAAATCGCACCTAATAGCGAACGTTCGGCGTCGATATCTTGTGGTGGAATGCGACCACCAAAAAGTTCTGGATCATTCTGAGAGATGGTCTTCTTTTTGGGTTTCTTTTCCGTAGTGTCTTTTGATTCTGCCATAACTAATCTCACCTATTTCCTAAAATGGGTTATCGGTGACCTCCTGTATATCACCCATTATAGCAGAAAGCGAACTTAAGTTTGGTGAGGATGTGTCTAACTTGGTGGTCTGTCCAGCTGCGGCCTGATCAAAGGAGACGGCAGTTTTTGGAATAACATCGGTATCGGGATTTTTCACAGTGAGATTGATTGAGTTGATAGCACCGCGAAGAATGTCGAGGTTATTTTTTTGGCTTAAAATGCGCCAATAAACTGGCTTTTCAGGATAAATATCGAAATCTTTACTATTAATCAAGAAGAAGGATTTTTTAAGAGCAGTAAGAAGAGTGGGGTTGACGTTAGATACGTTAGCAACAAAACCATTAAAGTTAAAACTGCCGGCGGAGTCAACAACGGCTTCAGGTAGAGTGGGTGGAGCTACTGGAGTTAGATCTTCTGGCTCGACTGGAGGAAGTGCGTGTTCGGCCTTGTGGTTTTTAGCGTTCTTAACAAGTTGATTACGGATGTTAGCAAAAGCATTGGAGGCTTCGGATTTTTTCTGAGCCGTTGAGTGTGAAGGGAGTGAAGACTCAGCTGTGGGAGCTGAGTTCGTAACCTTATTGGAGGCCATGGCTGGATTTGAGGTTTGGGATGTGGCTGGAGGGCTGGCTGTTTTTGTAGTGAGACTTTGGGTGGTAGAAATAAGGGCTACGGTTAGTTTTGCTTCTAGAAAATTACCAGTAACGGAAAAAAGTCGCTCAATTAAAGGCAAGGTTTTTGGAGAAGGGGCTTTAATAATTTGTTGGATTAATTCTGTAGTGATAGAGTCGGCAGTAAAGCCAGCATTAAGTAATATTGAAAGAGTCTCTGTGACCTTGGCGGTGTCGGATTCTTGATAGGCTTGGAGCAAATCGGAGATCCCCTGCTGACTTGGAATACCTAGAGCTTCAGAGACGGCAGTTTCGTCGATCTGTTGTTCTTTATCGCTAATTGTGCTGAGTTGATCGAGAATGGATAGGGAGTCTCTGAATGAGCCGCCGCCCCTTTCGGAGATGATTCGAAGCGCAGCATCAGAAATATTAATTCCCTCTTGATCTGAAATCTTCCTGAGGAAGTTTTGCATTAATTCCGGTTCGGCTAGACTGAAGCGGTAGATTTGGGTGCGCGAAGCAATGGTAGCGGGAATTTTTTCAGGGTTAGTGGTGGCCATAATAAAGACAACGTGAGTAGGTGGTTCTTCAAGAATTTTAAGTAAGGCATTAAAAGCGCTGGTTGATAGCATATGTACTTCGTCGATAATATAGACTTTGTACTTACCAGTGGTAGGAATAATCATGGCTTTTTCGCGTAATTCACGAATATTATCAACGCCAGTAAAAGTGGCAGCATCGATTTCGATAATATCAACATAGGAATCTTCTAGTTGATAATCGAATTGATTGATTTCGTGTGCAAAGATGCGAGCGACGGAGGTTTTTCCGCAACCTCTTGGACCAATGAAAAGATAGGCGTGGGATATCTTGTTTTGACTAATAGCTCCCTGGAGTTGATGAATAGTTTTATCTTGTCCAACAACATCAGAGAGTTTAAGGGGACGGTATTTACGATATAAGGCCTTCATTAGAAATATTCTAGCATATGTCGGTGCGGAGGGAGAATATTGATTGGTGAGGTTTTAAAAAAACACCCTGGCCAGGGTGTTTTTAATAAGACTAAAAGACTCACTACTAGAGAGAAGCTTCTACTGCAGCCCAGTTGGCCTGGTCGTTATTGGCTGGGATTATGACCGAAACCTGTGCTCCTTCACGAAGGCGGAAGTAAGTTACGGAAGCATAAAGAATTTCGTACTCACGGCCGTTTACTTCAACAAAATATTTATCGTCATGATGAGTTAAAGTTCCAATGACGGTTTTGCGTTCAACTGGTCCGATCTGCTTGTAGAGGAATTTACCTTCAGGGGTAATAGTGAGCTTCATAATGTCACCCTCAACGAGCTTGGATTTACTGGCGTAGTTTGCTGGAACTGGATAGTTTTTGCCATCTTGATCAATCATGATTTGGCCGTCAAAAACACCCTCAATAATTTTACCTTCGGGTCCGGAAACTACAACTTCTCGTGGGGCGGTAATTACATCACCATCACCAACTACAGAAATAAGTAGTTCTTTGGCTGCGGCTAAATTGGTTTCCGCTTCTTGAATAAGCGAGCGGAGTCGTTTTATTTGTTTTTCTGGTAATTCAGACATCACCTCGCATCCTGTCTGTTTAATATAATATTAGTATTATATTATGTCAGTCCTGTAAAAAAGTCAACAAATAATTGAATAAAATAATTATGGAGAGATTTCCACAGCACTAACAGAGATTACTTGACGTGTGTTGTAATAAAAACAAAAGTATTGCACAGGTTGTGTTGTGATTATGACTATAGAGAGGGGTGATTCTGCTATAATTAAACAAATAAGACAGGAAGGGTGAGATATATGATTCGTGTAATTGCTGGAGGAAAAAAGCACCAAGATTGGGTGAATATGGCGATTTCTGAGTATGAAAAAAGACTAAAAAAGCCGTTTAATGTTGAGTGGCAGTTTTTTGAGGAGGATAAGTTATTAAAGTATTTAGAGGGGTGGCCATTTTCGGGGCATGAGTTTGTGATGGTTTTAGATGAGCGTGGGGCAAATATTTCTTCCGTGGAGTTAGCTAATAAACTTAACCAGCAATTCGTTGACGCTAAAGAGGTTGTAATTCTGATTGGGGGCGCCTTCGGTTTTACAGACGAAATTCGGGCTAGAGCTAATTTTATGTGGAGCCTTTCAAAGTTGGTTTTTCCCCACCAATTGGTACGTGTAATACTTAGTGAACAGATTTATCGAGCGCAAGAAATTAATCTTGGTGGAAAATACCATCACGAGTAAAAAGTTTTCATCCATTCCCTTCTTCTATTAGTTTGCAATATATTTGGAAATCTGATACAATATTGCCAGTTACCATAGACAGTGACGGATCTAGCGTAGAGGTGTATAAAATGTTTACATCTTTAAGTTGATCTTAATTAGGTCACCGAGGAAAATTCTTAAAATTGGTAACGGATTTTAACAATTCGTAGACTTCTTAACAATCAAGGAAAAACTTTTTATGGCAATTTCAAAAGATAAAAAGAATACATTGGTTGCTGATTTAACTGAGCTACTTTCAAACGCAAAGCTAACTGCTTACGCAAATTATCAGGGACTTTCCGTTGCTGATCTTGAGGATTTGCGTAAATCTGCTCGTGAGCAGGGCGTAAAGATCAAAATTGTAAAGAACCGCTTGGTTCGTGTTGCGATGAATGAAATCGCTGTCTATAAAGACACCGATACTACTCACCTAACTGGACAATTGGTTTATGCAATTTCTGATTCTGACGAAGTTGCTCCAGCAAAAATCTTAGCTGATTTTGGAAAGACACATAAGGCATTGAAGCTGGTTGGTGGTTTTAGCGAAGCTGGTCGCATGATCGACACTGCTGAAATTACTGCACTTGCTGCTCTTCCTTCCAAGAACGAATTGGTCGCACAGGTGGTTGCACAATTGCTTTCACCAGTCAACGATTCTATCTCTGGTCTTTCCGGTGGACTTTCTGGTATTGTTTCCGGTTTGGAAGCAAAGCTAGAAGCTTAAATTTGATATATCCTTCGGGTTTATATTGAAACAATCAATGTTGTAATGTTCTAAATGAACAAATATTAAATTACTAATTATAGAAAGGTCTAACATGGCTGATATTAAAAAATTAGCTGAAGAACTAGTAAATCTTACCGTTCTTGAAGTTAACGAACTCAAAAATACTCTTAAAGATGAATATGGTATTGAGCCTGCTGCTGCCGCTGTTGCTGTTGCTGCTGCTCCTGCCGCTGCTGCTGAAGAAGAAGGCAAATCTGAATTCAACGTCGTTCTTAAGGACGCTGGTGCTCAGAAGATCGCTGTAATCAAGGCTGTTAAAGAGGCTACTGGCCTTGGTCTTGGTGAAGCAAAAGCTATCGTTGATGGTGCTCCTGCAACTGTCAAGGAAAAAGTTAAGAAAGATGAAGCTGAAGCTCTCAAGAAAACTCTTGAAGAAGCCGGTGCTGTTGTTGAATTAGCTTAATTAAAAACCGAGTCTACGAATTTATTTAAAAAATACCCTTCGGGGTATTTTTTGTTGGATAAGTTACGTGTAGTGAAATATTCCGTCCAAGTTAACATAAACGTTGTAAAAATGATGTTGTAATATTTATACAAATCTTTGCTTTATCTATTATGCTTGTGGTAGACTAGTGGTAATCATGATAGTAAAAATGAAAAGTACTATTCAAATTAAACAGATTAGTGGCTTGATTTTTTCACTTATATGCTTCTTTGTATGTAATAATCACAACGTTTTTGCTGAATCACTTTCAATGACTTTGAATGGTGTGGATGCGGGAAATGAATTGAATTTTAATTTTGATAAGGGGTCGCACGAAGCAGCAAAGGTACGTGATGTTTTGATGAATGTTCGGACGGATAATCGTTCTGGATATAAGGTGATGATGTCTAGCGCTGGAGCAGACTCGATTCTTAAACCAAGCCAATCGGATAATACTGGTAGAATTATGCCACTTAGTACCAGTAAGACTCTTGCAAATTTCAGCGAAAAAGAATGGGGCGTGTCGATTGACCAGACGAACTTCTTGGCGCTTCCAGGTAGTAGTTCACCAATGTTGGTGGTAAATAAGACTACGGCAAGTGCGTCAGGAATTGGTGATAGTTCGGGTACAGGGATTCCAAAGATCAGTGTTGGGGTACGCGCAGGTGGGGATCTAGTTGAGGATACCTATAGCGGTGACATCTTGATAACTGTGATCACGAATCCAGTCTTGAAAACGGCGACGTTCAAGAAAAATAGTGCACATAATACGCCTTTGTATAGTGGAGGTAATAATTATCGCCCACCTTTTTTGCGATGCCCTACTACTCTATATACCTTTCAGAGAGCTAATCAGCTGAAAGCTGGTATTGGTAGTATTCTTAACGAGGCTGAAACTGGCTCAGATCTCCCTATTTATGTGTGGAGTGATTCCAAAGACGGGAAGAATTATGTATATTGGTATTCTGAGGCGGATATTGTGTATGCGCCGGAAGATGCAACCTTGTGGTTAAGTAGGGAGGCTAGTTTTAAAGGAAATAATACGTCCTGCTTTGGTGAAATTGACCTTGACGGGATTGATTTTTCGAAGACCGAGAAGATGGATTCAATATTTTCCCAAGATACTTATGCATTGCTTAGTACGAGCCCAAATTTAAAAATTTTACACCTCGAAAATATTAATACTGCAAAAAATGCGGAGGCAGCTTTTGCATATACTAATTTGAGGGGGCTTGATATGTCTAAGGTAACCTTTGAGAATGCCACGAGCTTCATGCATGCATTTTATAAGGCAACGGCAGATGCTAATGCAGATTTCTCTAACCTAAAGGGCGGCAATGTGACAACAATGGAGAAAATGTTCTATATGTTTAAGGGGCCACTGAATTTGTCTCTTTCAAACCTTAATACTAGTGCTGTTACTAATATGAAGGATATGTTTAGGAATTTAGCGGCAACAAAAAGTATTGATGCGTCAAGTTTTAATACTGAAAATGTAACAGATATGAATGGAATGTTTGCTGCCATGTCTTATGTCGAAACTATTGATGTGTCTGGTTTTAATACGAAGAATGTAACGGATATGAGTATGATGTTTTATTCGAATAGTCGGCTCAAAACAATTTATGGGCCAGAGGAATTTGATAGAACAAATCTTTCAATTTCGACTAATATGTTTGGAAATTGTAGCCATCTTGTTGGTGGCGCTAACTGGTCCTATAGTGCAGGTAGTGTAGATGCAACTTACGCAAGAATTGGTAAGCCTGGCCTTAGGGGTTACTTTAAAGCGAAGCCTTAGAAAAGTAACAAAATCAATATCCGCCCTGCAGCGGCGGATTTTTTAGTTTGTTTAAGCTTAACTTTAGATTATGGACCATGGTATGAGAAGAGACATTAACGATTGTGGAGGTATGCGAGGATGGTAAAATTTTAGGTACAATTCTCGCCGAGTTCCGAAAATATGTCGACGTTGGCATGACTAATAATCTTTTGAGAGATTATGTGGGCATATGATGACATATGTTAATGATCAAGATGCCTATGTATTAAAATCTCAGTGTTAGATAACTAGCAGTGGTCTTTAAAATATGAAAGACACTTGGTGAGACACGCGGAATATCAATGACTAATAGTAAAAATAGGACACTTTGGTGTCCTATTTTATGACTAGAGACTTTTAAGGTATTAATAGCTTTGTCGGCTATTACTTTCGCCAGAAGGCGCCTGGAGCGACGGATCCGCCATCGATGCGAGCGTGAGCGATACTGCTGGCTGGGACGGAAGAGCCGGCCTGACCACGGTATGAACCGCCGATGGCAAAGATATTATTATATTTTGTAACATTGGTAGTGACGAAGCTATCGGAGGCGTAGATTTTAGTGATCCAGGTTGAGCCACTAAACATATTCGACATGTCGGTGGCACTACTGGTATCCCAGTTAGTGAGATCTACTTCATAAAGCCAAGTATAGTCGAAAGTTGAGCTAAAGTCAGTGACGTTATGAACATCTAAATCACTAAGATCTAGATACGAAACATAGGTGTCGAAAAATAATTTGGACATATTCTTAACATTTGAAGTATTAAGACTGATTTTGACATGTTGATTTTTCATAAAACCAGAGGAGTTTCCAGAGAACATGGCTTGCATATTTTCGACGGCACTGGTATCGAATCCAGTAAGGTCGATTTCGGTAATTTCGCCGAGGCCTGAGAAGGCAAAGCTGGTATCTTTGAGGTTAGGAGCGGTGATTTTGGGGGGTTTAATTTTTGTAATACTACAGTTACCGTGGAAAAGTGATTTAAGGGTAGTAAGTGCAGGAGCATTCTGAGTGGCGGCTGGCCAAATAACTTCGCTTGGCCCCGGTGATGAGCTACCGACACACTCTTTCCCCTCTTCGTTGGCGCCATAAGCTTTGAACATTTTTGACATATTCTCTACGCTAGTGAATGAGAAATTAGATAGATCAACTGGATAGGGTGAGCTGCCTTCGAACATGCTTTCCATGGTAGTTACGTGACTGGTATCAAATAATGACGAGAATGTGACGGTATTTCTAATTACAGCGTCATAAAACATATAGGAAAGGTCAGTAACATGAGTGGCTTTAAGAAGTGGAGTGATTGTGTCGATTGGGACACCGAAAGAAACAAACATATGATTCATGTCAAGCGCACTAGTTGTATCTAATTTATCTATATTATTAATTTCTGTGAGTCTAGGGAGTTCTGCAAACATGTAACTAAAGTCGGTAACTTTACTAGTATTAAACACCTGAGGTAGAGTAATCTTTTCGATATAGCCGGCTCCTTTGAACATATTTTTGACACCAGTGAGTTCTCCTGTGTGGATCCTTCCAAGGTCAACTTCTTTTATGTAGCATCCTTCGAACATGGATGCCATGTTGGTGATATGGGTGCCATCCATATCTTGAGGATTGAGAGTTAAATTTTCAACTCGACTATAGGCAAACATAGAGGAAAGATCTTCGGCGCTGGTAAATTTTATACTAGAAAGATTAGCTTCAGTGAGTGCGGTGGTGTTTTTGAAAAAGTTAGAGAAATCTTTGACTTTGTCGAATTTAACATGCTTGAGATCTAGAGAAGATATCTTAGCATTTTCAAACATCGACTTGGCGTTTTCGACTTCTTTAAAGTTGGTATTTGTGAAATCTATAGTGGAGGCTTGTGAATTAGTAAACATGTAGGAGGCGTCGGTTACCTTCTCGAAGGTTGCCTTGGAAAGATCGATGCTTCCTGCCTTGGAGTCTTTAAACATATTGGCGGTCGAAGTAGTATTTTTAAAGGAAGATTTTGAGAGGTCAATGGGGCTGATGGCGGAATTTTCAAAGACGGAAGTTGCATCTGTCGCTTCGCTAATTTCCCATGAAGAGAGATCAGCGGCAGAGAGGCTTTCGGTATTACGGAAGGCACGTGCGATATTATTTGCATGTTTGGCAAAAGAGATGTCGCCTACATTTGAAATAGTGGAATCTTCAAATGCTGATTCGATATTTTTAACTGGTGAGTCTTTTAGGTACGGGGTAAAATTTGAGACATCAATTGCATTGTTATTCCAGGCTCTAGTTTTATAAAACATGTGAGAAATATTGTTGACTTTAGAAAAATTGAGCAATTTGTCGGTGCGACCGTCGTTAAAAGTGAAATTTAAATTATAGCCAGTATCTGTGAGGCCAGCAAACATATATGAAAGATCTTCTGGAAAGATCATTTCGGTAGCTTTAGACCAAATGCAAATATTATCCCAGCTGCCACGGCTAACAGCCATATAAACATCAGCTTCAGAATCGGGGGTAGAAATTTTAACTGTTTTTTCTGGGGTGATATTGTTATTGCATTTTTTTCGGCCGACAGTAATGGTGAGATCGGGGTAGTATTTTTGTTCAGCAGGGATCTGGGTTTCTGGATCTGAGGCAACTGCTGGATCAGTAACACCGAGAGCGTGGCGAAGAGCCACGTTAAATTCACGTCCAGTAACGATTTTGGCTTTCAACTCCTGTTCGGAAAGAACGGTGAAGACAATCTTGCCCTGATAATCACCGGATGGAACTTTACTGTCAAGGCGCATGCCGATGTTTAGTTTGAAGTTATCATCAGAAGGATTGTCGGTGGAGGTGAGTAGGGCTGGAGTGCTGAGTTTTGGAATGTAATTATAATAGTGGTTGTCAGTATCTTCGGTATTGTAACCGTACTGGTTTTTCATATCATCAATAAAATTATTGTTGCCGGAAACCGAATTAATCTTAAAAGTGTTTAAAGGATCTGTACTAGAAAGAGCAGAGTCTTCAGTGCCACCGGAAATGTAAAGTTCATAGCCGGTATCACTATCGGTTTTGACATTAACATTAAGAGAGCGAAAATAATTGGTACCATCTTTTGTTGGGGTGGCTTGATTAATAGTGGCATTGCCAGTCATAGCTATAGAAGTATTTACTGCAAATACGCTTTGTTGTGAAAACAACAGCATTCCAATGAGGGAAAATACTAAAGTAGAGATCGCATTCAGACAATATTTTTGATAGTTGCTAGTTATTTTTCCTAAGAACATATGCTTTTACTTCGTAGATTATTTAATATTACTATTTAAAAACGCTGTGTTTTTTACTTGTGTTTATTCTAGCACAGTATTTTATCATTGGAAGAATTTAACAGCTATTCATTCCTTTAACAGGGGATATTGTTGTAAAAAATGTATGTAATTATCACAATAGTACTTATGGTTATTTATAATAATGCGTTAGTTTTTTGTAAAATATGTCTCTGCTTGTTTTTTTGTTGCAATAAAAATATACCACCTGGTGGTGGTATATTTTTTTGACCAGTCTAATTAGTTGTAAATGTTTTCAACAGCAATGGATGGACCCATGGTTGATGAAACAAAGATACTCTTAATGTATTGACCCTTGAGAGAGGCTGGCTTCATTGATTTTAATGAGTCAAGGAAGGCGGTAGCATTCTCAAGTAATTGAGCTTCAGTAAAGTTGGTTTTACCGAGACCAAGGTGGACAATGGCCTGTTTGTCGACACGATATTCGATCTTACCAGCCTTAGATTCTTTGACTGCCTTTTCGATATCAGCGGTAACAGTACCAGCTTTTGGATTTGGCATAAGGCCTTTTGGACCCAAGAGACGAGCGAATTTACCGAGTTTTGGCATGTAAGCAGGGGTAGAAATAAGAATATCAAAATTGATGATTCCCTTTTCTAGTTGCTTGATAAATTCGGTATCTTCAGCAATATCAGCACCAGCTGCTTTGGCCTTTTTGCACTCATCTTCAGGAGCGAAAACAGCTACACGAACTTCCTTGCCATTACCGTGAGGCAAAACAAGAGTGGTACGGATGTTTTGATCTGCCTGGCGTGGATCAACACCAAGACGGGTGTGGATCTCGATGGTGGCAGCAAATTTTGCTGGATTAGTTTTGACTGCAAGAGCAATTGCTTCTGCTAGAGTATAGAACTTAGCGTGGTCAATGTCTTTGTAGGCGGCTTGGTATTTCTTGCCGCGACGCTCTAGGATGGAGCGAGTGACTGGTTTTTCACCTTTTGGCTTAACTTCGAGTTCAGCTAATTTGTTTTCAGCTGCACGAGCTTTGCGCTCTTCTTCAGCTTTAACTTCCTCGACGTGTTTTTTAGACTTTTTACCAGCTTTGGCGAATTTTTCAGCAGTTTCTGGGGTTTCAGTAACCTCGACAGTTTCAGAAACAATCATTTCTTCTGCCTTGATATTTTCTTCAGCCATATTTTTCCTTTCTGTGGTAGTAACGGGTTGATAAAAATTTTTCAACCCTCCCATGATTAATATTAGTTTGAATAAATAAATTATTCAGCGATTTCGACGCCCATTGAACGGGCAGTACCAGCGACAACTTTGATGGCGCCTTCAAGATCGATTGCGTTGAGCTGCTCCATCTTGATGTTTGCGATTTTCTCTAGCTGTTCGCGAGTGATTTTTCCAACTTTTTCGGTGTTTGGACGACCGGAACCTTTTTGAAGTTTTAGCTCTTCACGGATTAGGTCATCGACTGGCTGGCCGAGACAAGTCCATGCGAAAGTGCGATCTTCGAAAACCTGGATGTGGACAATAACGTTTTTACCGTTGTAATCTTTGGTTTTCTCGTTAAATGGATTGATGAAATCCATCATATTGAGACCCCACTGACCAAGAGTTGAACCAACTGGAGGTCCTGCGGTGGCTTTACCACCAGGAATGCGTAACTTTAAGTTACCAATTACTTTTTTTGCCATAATATTTTTTACTCCTAATTAGAGCGCGTAACGGGATTATTATACTATTTTTTGGGGAAAAAGTAAACCACGAAACGCCAGAGTGACTATACGTGGTTTACAATAATAAGTTTCAAGTACCAAGGTTTTTAATTAGCGATAATGCGGGTACCGGCTTTACCTTCAATAGCCTTTGAAGCTTTTTCTGGTGAAGTGATGATGCAAACGCGTTTGTTGGCTCCTGACACAAAACTAACTCCAGCTTCAACTTTCGGAAGCATACTACCTGCGGCGAATTGACCCTGAGCAATTAGCTTAAAGGCATCGTCGACGGTGAGTTCGGTAAGTGCTTTTTCGTCTGGCTGTTTGTAATTAACCTTAACATTATCAACTGCGGTGAGAATTAATAGAATGTCGGCATCAATAGTTTCGGCAAGTTTTTCGGCCGCAAAATCTTTATCAATAACTGCTTCAAGGCCAGTTAATCGCCCATGTTGATCATAGTAGACTGGGATACCACCACCACCGCCAGCGACAATGACGGCACCGTTGCCGATGGCAATTTTGATGAGGTCGGATTCAATGATTGAAAGTGGCATTGGTGAGGGCACGACTTTGCGCCAGCCACGACCAGCGTCCTCTTTAACAGTAATACCACGAGTTTTAGCAAGTTTTTTTGCTTCTTCTTCGGTATAGAAAGGTCCAATTGGTTTACTGGGATTCTTGAAAGCTGGATCGTCTTTTGAGACAAGGACTTGAGTGACGATTGAAGCAATTGGTTTTTTGATCTTAAGCTGTTCCAATTGATTTCTTAAGGCATTCTGTAGCCAATAACCAATCTGACCTTGACTCATGGCGCCAGCCACATCGACTGGCATGGTTGGAGTCTTTTCGGTATTAATAGCTTCTTCGTGAAGAATAATATTACCAATTTGAGGGCCATTGCCATGGACGATAGCTAGGGTGTGTCCAGCCGTGATTAATTTAACCAATTCCGAAGCGGTTTCGTTGGCGACGGCTAGTTGATCAGCGGCGGTAGCCTTACCATCTTTTGATAAGGCATTGCCACCTAGTGCGACTACGATTTTGGCCATTAGATAACCCCCATGATAAATACTGCAACCAGGCTAATAATGACGAAGAGGATCATAACTGGAAGGACGCGTTTGACCCAGGTTTTATAGGAAACCCCAGCGAGAGTGAGGCCGGCCATGAGTGAGGCGATTGTGGGCGCGATCATGTTTAATAAACCGTTAGCAGTTGCAAAGGCGACGACCATAGTTTCTTTGGTGGACCCCACGAGGTCGGCAACTGGGGCGATGATTGGCATGGAAGCGGCAGCAAGACCCGAGGATGATGGAATGATGAAGGAAAGTGGAAGGTAGAAGATATAGGCAAGAATACCGACGATGCCGCCATTGGAGTTTTTGAGCCCTGTTTCACCCCAGTGAATAATAGTGTCTTCGATACCACCACTGCGCATGACGATAGAGACGGCAGCTGCAACGGCGATAATGACGGCGACGCTTAATAGTTGTTCTGAACCATCAATAAAGGTGTCTGTAATGGAAACCTCTTTTTCGTGAAAACCTTTGCGATAAATGAAGGCGATAACAAGGGCAGAAATTAAGAAGAGAGCGGAAATTTCATTAAAGTACCAAGAGCCGAGAGCAACGTTATGTCCGACGCCTAGAATATTGCTGAGAACTGGAATACCAGCAAGCCAGGTGTGGAAGTCTTCAAAAAGAGTGATGCCAAAATCAGCCCAAGGGACAAGAGAGATAATCATGACAATAAAAGTAAAGGCAAAAATTCCCATAATGAGTTTGCGCTTTTTGGTATATTCAGGAACAGCCTTAAGATCGATAGCTTTAAAGGTGGAAGAGACTGTGGAATCATCTTTGTATTTGCCAGCTTTGACTTTTTTAGCGTAGTGCATAGTGTAGACAATGGCGGCAATAAGCATAAGAACGAGGATGATGCCCTGGATCCAAAGGATGCTACCAAGCTGTACGTTGGCAGTACGAGCGGCGATACCAGTTGAGAATGGGTTAACGGTGGAGGCAAGCACGCCAACGCCACCACCAAGAACGATAATCATAACGGCGGTCATAGCATTATAGCCAGCGGCCATCATGACTGGAACGATTAGAGCGTAGAAGGCAACAGCTTCTTCCTGCATGCCATAAGTGGTACCACCAATGGCAAAGAGAGTCATGAGGATTGGAATAAGCCATTTTTCTTTGCCGTTCATCTTCTTAAGGAGTCCGCCAAGTGCAGCATCGAGCGCGCCGGTCTTCATAACGACACCAAGGAAGCCGCCAAGAATTAAGACGAAGACGATGACGTCGAGACGGTCTGACATGCCTTTGATCGGGGCCATGAAAATATCCCAAAGACCTTGACGGTGATCAACTGTGGTAACTTCGCCAGTTTCCTCGTTGGTAATGTGTTCAACTTTTGGAATTTCTTGATAAGTGCCAGCTTCACGAATAGTTTCAGATGGATTGCTCGGATCTGGAACTAGATTGTACTTGCCAGATGGAATAATCCAAGTAAGACAGGCCATCATGGCGATGATGCCAAAAAGTACAGCGAAGGCTGAAAGCATCTTGATGTGTTTACGGTTGCGTTTTGGATGTTTTGTTTTTGTAGCTTTAGCCGGACTTTTTGTCTCGGCCGTAACTTTGTCGACCATAATTTTCCCTTCTTTGGTCTTAGTTTTTAATAATACTTATGGTTTAAGTATAGCATATAAAATAAATCCCCGAATGGGGATTTATTTTATGGGGTTGGTATGATTTAAAGAGTGAGATCCATGACGGCTTCAATAGTATAAACGCGGTTTTCAGCTTGATCAAAGACTACACTATTTTTGCTGTAAAAGACGTCGTCCGAAACTTCCATGGCATCGAGATTGTATTTCTCAAGAATTTCTTTACCAATTTTGGTGTTTTTGTCGTGGAAGGCAGGAAGGCAGTGGAGGAATTTAGTGTTGTTCTTGCGAGTAGCAAGCATTAGATCCTGATTAACCTGGTAATCCTTGAGTAGACGAATACGTTCTTCAAATTTATCTTCTTCACCCATGGAAACCCAAACGTCGGTATAGACGGCATCAGCATCGGTGACTGCTTCGTATGGATTTTCGACAACGCGAATGGTGGCACCAGTTTGATATTTTTCAGCGAGAGCACGGCATTCTTCGACGAGTGTTGGATCTGGGAAGAGCTCTTTCGGTGTGCCTACTGAGTAATGAAGTCCTAGTAAGCTAGAGACAATCATGAGGGTGTTTGCAACGTTATTGCGACCATCGCCAACATAAGCAAGGTGAGCGCCTTCAAGATGACCAACATGTTCTTTAATAGTGAGCATATCGGCAAGACCCTGGGTTGGATGATACTTATCGGTGAGACCATTCCAGACAGGAACGCCAGCATACTTGGCGAGCTCTTCGACAGTATCATGCGAGAAGCCACGGAATTCGATGCCGTCAAACATGCGACCAAGAACTAGAGCTGTATCACGGACGGATTCTTTCTTGCCAAGTTGAATGTCGTCCTTACCTAGGAATTCAGCATGCATACCAAGGTCGCGAGCACCAGTGACGAAGGCACAACGGGTGCGAGTTGAGGTTTTTTCGAAGAGCATGGCGATAGTCTTGCCTTCGTGGTGTTTATTGGAGACACCGGTAAGCTTATTGTTTTTGAGTTGTTTTGCGGTTTCAAGCATTAACCTTACTTCACGGGGTGTGAAATCTTTTAGGGTTAAGAATGAACGACCTTTTAGGTTTAACATAATTAAATCTCCTCTCTATAGATTGGCATTGACATACAGCGTGGACCACCGCGACCGCGACCGAGTTCGGCGCCAGTTACTTCAATAACTTTGAGTCCTGCTTCACGTAATGCATTGTTTGTGACATAGTTACGATCGTAAGTAATGACGACGCCTGGGGCGATGGCCAAGGTGTTGGATCCATCATTCCATTGTTCCCTGGCGGCGGCAATTGGGTCGCCATCACCACATGGAATTAATTGAATGTGATGAAGTCCAAGTACTTCCTGGAGGGTTTCCTTGAGGCTGCGACGATGCTTAATTTCGTAGCCAACATGAGTGTTGGCTTTTTCTAATAGATAGATATCAAGCTCACCTTCGCCGGTAAGGATTTCTGGATGAACGGTGAACTTGTCGTAGTCGATCATAGTGAAGACGGTGTCTAGGTGCATAAAGGCACGCTTGTTAGGAATCTTCATAGCCATAACACGGGTGAAATTCGAATCATGGAAGAGCTTGGAAGCGATGCGCTCAATAGCTTCGACTTCGGTGCGCTCGGAGATACCGATGGCAAGAGTATCTTTGCTAATTACCAATTCATCACCACCTTCAACTGAGAAGCGGTTGTTGCGATTATACCAAACTGGTACGTTGCTGCTCATAAAACGTGGATGATGTTTCATGATATATTGCATGAAAAGTGATTCGCGACGACGGGCTGGCCAATGCATCTTATTGATGGTAAGACCGTTACCGATTGAAGCAGCAGGGTCACGGGTGAAATAAAGGTTTGGCATCGGATCAAGATAGAATGGATAATCATCGATCATGTAATGATGAAGCTGTTTGTTTTTTGGCTCCATGACTTCGACTTCACTCTTCTTGACACCGGCCATGACTTTTCTGACCATTGCGAGTGGGTCGAGGCTTTGTAGGTAGTTGACGATGGCGAAGGTGGAATAGGTATCCTCTTGCTTGGAGGCGCGAACCATTTCGACGATGAAACGATCACGTACTTCTTGGGTGGAAAGAGCTTCGGCGGCAAGTTTGTCAAGATATAGAACTTCAACGCCATTATCGCGTAGGACTTTAGCAAAGGCGTCATGTTCTTCTTGAGCGACCTTTAGATATGGGACGTCATCGAAAAGCATGCGTGCCATATAATCTGGGGTGAGAGCCTCAAGTTCTTCGCCTGGGCGGTGAAGAAGGACGGTCTTGAGGCGCCCGATCTCAGAGTTAACTTTAATTGGTGGTTCCATTTTGTTCTCCGTTTATGTTTTGTGGACTTTATGGTTTCATTATAGCATAAGCGGGATGGGAATGGATTTAGAGATTTAATTCATATATTCACGAAGAATATTGGAGTTATTTCTAGCGTCATCTTCGTCTAAGTTTCTAAGTACAAGATTAATATCTGCACCATTTTTGAGGAGAGAGTCTAAATTATCGGCGATATAAGGAGAATCTAAACTTGAGACTAATTCGTTGACATCAATATCTACACCATGTTTGAGGAGAGTGTCTAGCTTATAGGCGATACCTATTGGGTCTAAGTTTGAGACTAATTCGTTAATATTAATATCTGCACCATATCTCAGAAGGGTGTCTAGATTACTAGCGATATCGTATGGTTTTAGGTTTGAAACTAATTCGTTAATATTAATATCTGCACCATTTCTGAGGAGGGTGTCTAGATTATTAGCGATATCTTTTGGTTTTAATTCTGAGACTAATTCGTTAACATTAATATCTGCACCATATTCGAGGAGAGAATCTAATTTTTTGGCGATGTTGTTTAAGTCCATATTTTTTACGATATTATTAACATCTGCACCATTTCTGAGGAGAGAGTCTAGATAATGGGGGACATCGTAGGAATATAAATTCTTTACGATATTATTGATATCTGCACCATATTCGAGGAGAGAATCTAATTTTTTGGCGACATTATGGGGTCCAATGTTGCTTACGATGTTATCAATATTTGCACCACCATCGAGGAGAGTGTTTAGGCGATAAGAGATTTGGTTAGATTCTAATTTATTTACAATATTATCAATATCTGCGCCGTGTTCAAGAAGTAAGTCTAATTTGTCCACAATATCGGAAAGCCTCATATTATTTACAATGAGCTCAATATCTGCATGATATTTAAGGAGAGTATCTAAATTTTTTAAGGTATCGTTCGAATCGAAAGTTGTAACTAAAACGTCAACATCAGCCCCGTGTTCGAGAAGGACATCTAGTTTTTCAGCGGAAATATGATACGGTTCTTCATTATATATAATATCATAGGTAACTTCATCAATATCTGCACCGTTCTCGAGGAGAGTTTCTAGGTTTCTTAAGATATCATGTGGTTCTAGGTTTGAAACTAATTCATTGATGTCAATATTAGCGCCGTGTTCAAGAAGAGTGTCTAGATTTTCTGTGATTTCGTATGAACCCAGGTTTGAAACTAATTCATTGATGTCAATATTAGCGCCGTGTTCAAGAAGAGTGTCTAGATTTTCAACAATATCGTATGAATCCATATTTTTTACAATATTATTAACATCTGCACCACTTGTCAGAAGAAGTCCTAGGCTTCTATCAATGCTTTCAGGCTCTAAACTTGAGACCAACTTATTAATATCTAATCCTTTTTCTAAGGCGTATTCTATGCCATATTTTTCTTTTAATTCTGAAATTCTAGGATCTCTTCTGTTATAGGTGTCTAGAGTGGCAATTGGACGATCTAGTTCATAGAGAAAACTTAATTCTTCCTTGGTTAGATCTTGTCCTTTTTCCATCTTCTTATCTAAGCGGATTAGAGTTTGTTTATCTTCGAATTTTTGTAGAAACTCTTTACCACCTGGCATAGATAAGACTTTTTCCTTAACGATGGGAATTAAAGAATCCTCAATGGCTTGTCCTTCGTTTAGTCCAGAAACTTCAGCAACCTTGCCATCTGGATCGAGGCGAACAGAGGCAGAACCGTTAGAGGCGAAGACACCAGGAGAATTAGGGTCTTCTAGTCTAAAGATGATGAATTTGGCTTTAGCGCTTTCTTCCTTATCATCATCATGGCTATCATGGCTATGTTCCTCCTCTTGATCGTTGTCTGCCCAGTTGTTGTCTTCGTAATCTTCATCTTCTTCCCAGTCGTCATCTTCGTAGTCATCATAATCCCACCAGTTATCTCCCCCGTCATTTTCTCCGGGATTAATATATTCGCCGTATGCTAGATAATTGTGTGCAACCTTAGGGTCCACGACACACCAACCAGTACCTTCAGCGAGGCTGGCAATTTCTTCTTCGTCTCCTAGTTTATATTCAAACCAATCACCATGGACATCTTCGGTGCGTTCTGGAGTTTTGAGAATAACCTTAGTATCTACTAATTCTTTAGCATAAAGTTTGGGAAAGTTGGCAGATTTAACGAGAGAAACTAGTTTTTCATCATCGGAGTGTTTAGAGAGCCAGTTTTCTTTATCTACACCATAGAAATCATTAATTTGGCGATAGACTTTAGCGAGAATCTCGGCGTTAAGTTTTGGGAAACTGAGGGCTGTGGTATTATCGCGTCTATTGTAGTCTGCATCATCAAGATTGAGAGTATTGCTCATCTTGGAGATCCCATCGAAAGCATAGACCTTAAACCAGGTGGGGTAGGGGCAGTTTTTGTCTCCTAGGTAGTTAGCCCAAGAAGTGATAGATTGACGCTGTTTATCGATGAGGTCTTCAGCAAGTATTTCTTTTTCGTCTCTACTCAATTCTCTGCCTTGACCATTATCTCTTAGGATTTGTTCTTGTTGTTTCCAATAGGCTTCTGGAATGTCTTCATAGTCCATGACGACATTTTCGGCAGAGGCTGCCCAGAGCTTTTGTTCAGCTTTATCGCCATACTTTTCGACAATGCGATCTAGGCGGGAGAGATAGGCGAAATTTCTACGTTCATTATTTTTGCCTGGGAGTTTCTCTTTTTTATTACGAGCTTTATTGAATGAGGATTCGACGATGTCTTTATGTTTAGATTCGAAGTTAACAAGGGAGAGAACTTTGGATCCGATTTCGTTTTGAAGACGAGAAAGATGCTGGGTGTTTTGTTCAGTTGTATTGATATTATTTTCTTGGCCTGTTATCTCGTTACGATTAAGTTGATTATGGTTTGTGATTGGCATAAGACAGATCCCAAATTAAATGCATATGGTTATATTTTAGCATAACTGACAATATAGAACCTGTTTTTTGTGACCGAGCTTTTTATTCGATATGATAGATAGAAAAAATAGAACACCGAAGTGTTCTATTTCATAGTGAGTCTAGAAAGTTATTCTAGCTGATCTTCTTTACCTGAAGAGCGTCAAGTTCAACTGGCGTTTCACGGCCAAACATGGAAACCATAACTTTGAGTTTACCTTTGGTGGAGTCGATTTCGGCAACGGTACCTTCAAAGCCTTTGAAAGGACCATCGGTGATGGAGACAACTTCATTAAGGGCGTAGTTGACGGAATACTTTGGATCTTCAACACCCATGCGTTTCTTGATCTTTGCAATTTCTTTTTCGGAAACTGGAGTTGGTTGGGTGCCAGTACCAACAAAACCAGTGACGCCTGGGGTGTTTCGGATAATGTACCAAGTCTCGTCTGAAAGACGCATCTGGACAAGAACATAGCCCTGGAAGATCTTGCGATCAACAATCTTGCGTTTACCGTTTTTAATCTCAATTTGTTTTTCTTTAGGGACGATAGCGTCTAAAATTTTATCCTGGAATTCTGGGCGATCGAGACGCTGCTTGATTGATTCTGCGACCTTATCTTCGTAGCCGCTGTAGGTACTAATTGTGTACCATGCTAGAGTGTCGTCATAACGGTTGACTGCCATTTTCTATTCTCCTATTTCAATAGATTGTTAAATAATAAAGTGAAACCTGCGTCAAGCAACATGATAAATGCTGCGAAGATGACAGTATAGATGATGACGGCGGAAACGAGTTTCCAGGTCATTTTACGATTTGGCCAGCGAACTTGGCGAAGTTCTTGCCAAGAAGCGTGGAAATAACCACCAATTTTACGGAAAGGAGCAGTTAGGATGCGAAGAACCTTTGGCATTGGCTTTTTGTTAGCTTTTTTCTCTAACTTAGCCTGCTTTTTTGCTTGTTTCTTCTCGTATTTTTGTTGTGCCTTCTCAAGCTTGGTCAGCTTTTTGTCGGCTGTTGAAACTGTCGTTTGTTGAGTATGACTTGTAGTTTCGGTTGCGGATTTGCTATTAGTTTTTTCCGGCGCTCGATTTTTTGGAGAGGTTTTCTCCTTAGATTCACCGGCTTTGATACGAGTGATATTTGCCATTTGCTCCTTCCATAAAAAATAGTCTGATACCAGACTGTCAATAGGAGTATAGCGAGGATTTCAACTTTTGTAAAGTGATTTTTAAGAAAATGGGATTATTTTTTAAAAAATATGATATGATAAGAATACCGATGGGGATTCGCCAAGTGGTAAGGCAGTGGGTTCTGGTCCCACCATTCGGGGGTTCGAATCCCTCATCCCCAGCCACAATGAGTTTTACAATCACTATTTAATAGTGATTTTTTATTTTCTAAGGTTTGCAATTTTTTGGAGTGCTTGTAGTTTTTTGTTTAGATTAGTTGCTAACTCATATTCTTCAATTACCTGTAATAATTCTGGTGCAATTTGTTTGAGAATGGGAGTAAGGTTTTTTGGTTGTGGAAAATAGCGATTATTAGTTGCTAAAGTTAATTCGGTCGCATTTTGGATTACAAAATGTGCATCGAAATAGAATGCTGCAATGTTGCCATGCTCGAGATCCTTAGCAGACTTTCCTAGATAGTCGTTAATAGAGTATTTCCACATTTTGACGTCTTCAGTGTTGTAATCTACTGGTGTTCTGAGAGTTTCTTTAGCTAGAGTAACGAGACTTTCTACTTGTTCCTTAGACTCAGTTTTGAGAATTTTTGAATTTGCAAGCATGGTTGAGACATTGCGGTTTAGGAGCTTTCCTGATTCCGCCTCTATATATTTTTTTAAATCTTTAAAATTATCTGTTTGAATCTCAATTTTTATACTATCGATTTCTAGATCAATCCGACCATCGTTTATATTACTGTCAATAAAATAGAGGTCAATATCGGATTTTTTAGTCCAACCTGGGTTTAAGGCGGAACCAAACAATAGAATTGTATCTACTTTAGGATATTTTTGATAGATCTTTTCAATAATATTTTTTATGGTGGGATTTTGCATATGACGATTATAGAAAAGAGCAGATGATTCGTAAAGGACCGGCCTTGTATAACTCGGTGACAAATCCTGGCGTATTGAAACGCCACTGTTTTATCGCAATAATATAATACAATATACTATATGAATAAAATAAACATATTGTTAACTGAAGCCAATGGTAATCTCTTAGACAAGAAAGAGATGATAAAAACTGCCGTAAAAACAGCTGAGAAGTATGTTTTCCCAAAATTAAAGATAGACTGGGATATTGATATCTTAGTCACTAATCGAATCCCAATGATTATACCTGAAAATGGCGCCGGCGGCTTCACTTTTTCGGCTGATTTTATTCGTATTATTATTGACGATGAAAAAGCTACTGAGAATTTAATTTCCGAAAATGTCGTACACGAGCTTTGTCATGCGGCTCGCTGGGGAAAAAATGATGAATGGATAAAATCTCTTTTCGACGGTTTATTATTCGAGGGGCTTGCTTGTGTGCTTGAAGACGAGTTCGCAAACAATAATCCTGAAAAGACTTTATTCATCAAAACTATCCTTGAGCGTTCTGACGAAGAAAATGAAAAAATTCTAGCAGTGGTTCGTGAAAAACTAGACTCTAATGAATATAATTACGATGAGATATTCTTTAATGGTAACGATAAGCTACCACGTTGGGCTGGCTACTCTCTAGGTTATTATCTCGTCAAGAAATACCTTGAGAAAACTAACAAAGGAATCGAAGATGCGTTTGCTGATAAATACGCAGATTTCAAAATCGTCTTATAAGCATGAAAAAAGTATTATAATCTAGCTAACTGATGAAGATTAAGATTATATACGATAAAGAAATAAAGCCAAGGCCGATTATTAAAGATGTCTATAAAATGCCAAATATTGATCAATTGATCGAGCAGGGTTTTAGTCTGCATATGGGGCGTAAGTATGATGAGATTCTCCATGAATTTTATGAGGCAAGCGGTCATTATATGTACTTACCGCTTGGGGATAAGCTAAGGCAATGGATTAAGGAGGGTGAGGGTGATCAGGTAAAAATATTCTGTACTTTTTTATATAAGTTTTTTCAAAATAGAAAAGCCTTGCTTTATGAGGTTGAGAAATTCTTTAACGAAGATGAAATAGCTGAATTAAGAAGAATGGTGGAGGTCGATCGGATGCTTGAAAAAGATCGAAAACGGCAGATTGAGAAGTTGCGATCAGTTTGTCCTAAATGTGGAAACAAACATACGGCAAGAATTATCTATGGGATGCCTGTGATGGATGAAGAGATGGAAAAAGCGGAGGCGGAGGGGAAAATTTGGCTTGGTGGGTGTTGTTTGGTGGATTATCGTTATTACTGCAGTAATTGTGAGTTGAAATTTTAGAATAAAAAAATAGTGCCAGATGGCACTATTTTTATGAAACGGCATTTTTATTTAAGAAGATTCTTTAAGCCGCCGGCAAGGTCGGTCGGGAGAAGAATAACAGTTTTTTGAGATGGGTCGGTGCTGATTTTTTCAAGGGTTTGAAGAGTACGAATATTAAGACCACCAGGAGTTTTGGCGAGAAGTTCGGCAGCTTCAGCAACAGCGGCAGCAGAGGCCTTTTCACCTTCAGCAGAGATGATAGCAGCACGGCGTTCACGTTCGGCTTCAGCTTGCTTTGCCATGGCGCGTTTCATATCAGAAGGAAGCTCGATGTTTTGAAGTTTGACACTTTCAATATCAATTCCCCACTTATCGGTTTGGGCATCGACGATTTCTTTAATCTGGCTAGAAATTTCGTCACGTTTTGAGAGTAATTCATCTAGGTCGAAGTTACCGGTGACATCACGTAATGCAGTTTGGGCAAAAGTGGAGGTCGCATAGGCATAATTGGTGGTTTCAAAAACAGCTTTTTTAGCATCAATTACACGGAAATAAACGACGGCATCAACATTAACTGTGACGTTATCTTTAGTAATAACTTCTTGTTTTGGGACATCCATCGGTGTAGTACGGACATCAACACTGCGCATAGTGTCAATATAGGGGATAATGACATGAAGTCCTGGATCAAGGATTTTACGAAAACGGCCAAGACGTTGGACAACACCGCGTTCGTATTGATTAATAATTCTGACGCCGGGAATAATAATAAGGGCGGCGATTAAGATAATGATAATAAAAATCATAGCTTTACTCCTTTTATGGGTTTATTATATCAAAATGATTAGAAAAACACAGGGGTGCTATAATGTAGAAAATATAACTCTAACTAATCTTGTTGTTTAGTTTATAGAAATGGAGTTGGAAAAGATGGAAGAAATAATCAAAAAACTAATGAGTGACCCACGCAACGCAAGTTATATCTTGCGCGAGGTACCGCCAATTCTTCAAATCTCTAGAGATGCAGAGATCCTAATTATCGGACAAGCTCCTGGAGCGAAAGTTGAAGAGAATAGAATTCCATTCAAGGATAAATCTGGAGAAAAATTGCGTAATTGGATGGGTATAGATGAGGAGACTTTTTATTCAGAAAAAATTGCAATTATGCCTATGGATTTTTATTATCCAGGTAAAGGAAAAACTGGGGATTTACCACCGCGTAAGTTTATCGCTGAAGAATATCATGAGGATATTATGAAATTGATGCCAAAAATTCAGTTAATTATTTTGATAGGCGAGTATGCAATTAAGTATTATCTCAAAGATACAAGAAAAAAGAATTTAACTGAAACAGTAAAATGTTTTCAGGAATATTTACCGAAATATTTTCCTATTGTGCATCCTAGTCCGTTAAATTTTCGTTGGCAAGCAAAGAATCCATGGTTTGAGCGAGATGTAGTGCCGGTTCTAAAACAAAAAGTATATACGATTCTTGATTAGATTTATGGCTTGGTGGGAAAATAAATTTTTTGATCTTTAATTTCGTCTGGCAAGTAGTTGACGTCATGGTGAAAACCAGCCTCCCATTTATAGCCTTTAGCGTAGCCTAAATCTTTCATTAGCTTGGTTGGTGCGTTGCGAATACCTAGAGGGATTGGTAGATTGCGGGTATTTCTGGCAAGGTCTTTAGCGCGATTCCAGGCGTCATAGCTACTGCGGTCCTTCTTCGATTTGGCTAGAGCGGCAGCAACATGAGAAAGGATAATACCAGATTCGGGCATACCAATTCGTTCGACTGCTTGAAAGGCGGAGACAGCTAGGCCGAGTGCGCCATTGCCGCCAAGTCCAATATCTTCGGAGGCAAAAATGACCATACGGCGAGCGATGAATTTAGGGTCTTCTCCACCCTCTAACATACGTGCTAAATAGTATAATGTGGCATCGACATCGCTGCCGCGCATGGATTTGATGAAGGCGGAGATTGTGTCGTAGTGATAATCACCATCTTTATCGTAGTTAATGATTTTTTTACCGACAGCTTCAAGAATGAGATCTTGGGTAATAGTTTTACCTAGAGAGAGGCAGATTTCGAGGTCGCCTAAGGCTGATCTGGCATCGCCACTCGCAAGTTTCGCGATCAGTGCTAGGCTTTCATCTGGAATTTTTTTCTTAATTCCCTCTTTTTCCGTGGCGCGTTTTAGAATCTTTAGAATAGCTGATTCGTCCAGGTTCTTTAGGATGATAACTCGAGACCTTGAGATGAGAGCAGGAATGACCTCGAAGCTAGGATTTTCGGTGGTGGCACCAATTAAGGTAATCAGCCCAGATTCGACATGAGGAAGAAAGGCATCTTGCTGAGCTTTATTAAAACGATGAATTTCATCTACAAAAAGAAGTGTACGGATCTTGAGATTCCAGTTTTGTTTGGCACGCTCCACGACTGCCTCGACGTCGCTCTTGTGAGCAGTGACAGCAGAAAGTTCGATGAAATCGGCTGCAAATTCTTTAGCGAGGATACGAGCGAGGGTGGTTTTTCCAGTACCAGGTGGACCCCAGAAAATGAGGTTGACTGGTTCTTTCTTTTTGGCAATTTCGGTTAGAATTTTACCCTCACCGATGACTTGCTCTTGTCCTAAAACGTCAGACAAAGTTTGCGGACGCATGCGTTCAGCTAGGGGTTGTCTTGGTGTAGTAATAGGATCCATTTTATTTTTCGACAAAAGCACCAGATTGACGTGACCACAACTTCTTATACTGTCCTTTTGGATTTTTAAGAAGTTCTTCGTGTGGTCCTTGCTCGATAATCTTGCCATTCTCAAGTACTACGATACGGTCAAGGCTAGAAATGGTAGAGAGACGATGTGCGACCACAATAGAGGTGCGACCATGCATGAGGCGAAGTAGAGCCTCTTGGATCAGGGCTTCGGATTCGGAGTCAAGGGCAGAGGTAGCCTCATCAAGAACGAGGATTGGCGCATCTTTTAGAATAGCTCTTGCAATGGCAATGCGTTGACGTTGCCCTCCAGAAAGCTTAACACCACGTTCGCCAACCATGGTCTCATAGCCGTTAGGGAGTTTTTCAATGAACTCGGCAGCGTTAGCGAGTTTTGCAGCATGTTTAATTTCTTCCATAGAGGCATCAGGTTTAGCATAGGCAATGTTCTCTGCAATGGTGCGATGGAAGAGCGAGGCTTCTTGAGGAACGTAAGCAATGTTTTTGCGTAGACTATGTTGAGTGACTTTGCGGATATTTTGATCGTCAATTTTAATTACACCTTTGTCAACATCGGCAAAGCGCAACAAGAGTTTGGTGAGGGTGGTTTTACCAGAACCAGAGAGACCAGCTAGACCGATACGTTCGCCAGGTTTTAATTCCAAATTGAAGTCTTCAAAAATACTCTCTTTAGCGTCGGCATGCGTAAAAGTAATGTGATCGAAAGCGATACCACCCTTATCCACAATGAGCTTCTTAGCACCTTTTTCGTCGACTACAGTGTCGACAGTATCAAGAATGATGGTCATTTCATGAGCATCACCGAAGACACGGGTAAAGTTTTTAAAGATACTACTGACATCCCAAAGATTCATCAGAATAGTTTGAGAGAATTGGAAAATAAGAATCACAGTAGAGACAGGGAGAGCCATAACAGGGGCGCCAACTACAATGAAGGCAATCATAATAAGATCGATCAGAAGAAAGATGGAATCGAAAATCACATCGCGATGGATTGTAGCGCGCATGGAATTTTCACCGGCTGCTAAAGTTTCGGCTTGGAATTTTGTATAACGAGTGCGTTCGTAATTCTCTTGGGCATAGGATTTGACAGAGATGATGTTGGTAATTGAATCGGTAAGTTGACCGGTCTGTTTATTTTGGGCGGCTGCTTCTTTTTCGTTGCATTCACCAATACGTTTAAAACTTCTTGAAGAAACGACGGCGAAGACAGCCGAGAAGATCATTAATAGAATTGCGAAAGTAGGTGCGCGATTGATTAAGATAATAAAGATAGATGAAAAAGTGACGATAAGAGGAACGATATTAAATATGATGGAATCTGCAAAACGTTCGTAGGCTCTAGTAAAACGGCCAACCTGTGCGGTAAGAGAACCAGAGAAGCGATCAGAGTGGAACTGCATGGATTGATTATTGATGGTGTCAAAACATTGGATGGAGAGATCATTGATGGTAAGAAGTTCCATCTTCCAGACTAAATAGACACGAAGATTGCCGAGTATGCTTGAACCAATTAATTGACAGAGGATAAGAAAAATACCCTGTGGTAGGACTTTTTGTACAAGCGGAATTTGGAAGATGTTGCCAGGATTGATGAAATCTTCTGGCCTAGCGGAAGAGAGGATATCGATAATATTGGCGACAACAAGTGGAGCGAGAATGGTGCGTACGAAAATAACAATTGGAGTGACGATGAAGACGCCAAGGGCGAGCCATTTGTAGTTTTTGTTGGCTTTTAAGAAGTAGTGAAGGGTGCGTCCAATGGTTGATTTATATTTGGGTTTTTTCTTGGGTTGTTTTGTCATAAAGCCTCGTGTTAATTATTGATTTGTTAAATGATTTATTAAAAAGTGTTGATTTTGGGCTGAGCTTCGCCTAGAGAATCATATAATAGATCTATTTTATCATAAAAATATTTTTACGGCAAAGAGGTGGCATGGTATAATGAGTGAAAAATTAAATAGGAGTTTAATTATGGCAGATTTTAATAAAATCTTGACCCCAGGAAACTTTGAAGACGGTGAAATTAATGTCGTGATTGAGATCCCTACTGGCTCTAATCATAAGATTGAGTGGGATCGCAAAAATGCTTGTTTTATGCTTGACCGTGTAGAACCAATGGCCTTTGCTAAGCCATGTAATTATGGTTTTATTCCACAGACCCTTGACGAGGATGGTGATGAACTTGATGTTTTGATGGTAACAGACCAGCCACTTACTACTGGTATTTACACTAAGGCACGCGTGCTTGGCGTGATGAAGTTTGTTGATTCAGATGAGGTAGATGACAAGGTGATTTGTGTACCAGCTGATGATCGCAATAATGGTGATAAATATCAAACGCTTGAAGATTTACCAAAGCAATTAATTAAGCAAATTGAGTTCCACTTTAATCACTACAAAGATCTTAAAAAGCCTGGAACTACAGTAGTTAAAGGCTTTGAGGGCGTAGAATCCGCTAAAGAAGTAATTAAAGCTGCAATTCAACGTTGGAACGACGCTGAATAATTCAGGTAAAAATAAAAATAGACTCTTATCGGAGTCTATTTTTTGTCTATATAAAAATGAGGGCCTAGGGATTTAGTTTATTCGAGGATTGTGGACTCGATGGCTTTTGCGAGATCAATTAATGAGGCGGCGTCGATGTCGGAGGCAAGGAAGATGAGAACAAAGATTTGACGGTCTTTGGGATCTTCTTGCTTGGTTTCAAGGAAGTATAGATTATTAAATAGTGGATAGCTTAGGTTGGCATTTGTGGTGTCATTGGTTTGGGCGCCATATAATCCATAAACTGTGAGCTTAGAAAAGCCAGTGAGTAGCGGATTTTTATTGTTATTCTGGGGGGTGAGTTTGGTTTTAAATTCTTGCCAGAGCTGTTCGGAAAAATCAGGGTGTGTACTCAGGCGTTTAGAGAGACTGAGTAGGTCAGTAGTATTGGTGAGGTGGCTGGTAAAATTTGTATTGGTATAGGATTGATCTTTGAGGAATTGCTTAAAACTGTTTTCCCCAATTTCTGAAACTAGAGACGTGGCGCAGCCGGAGTGATTTTCTTGGAGGATTTTTGAGAGACAGTTATCGATGGAGATTTGTTCTGTATCCACTGTGATTAATTTCTCTTTTTTAATTGCGCCTTGGGCGATTTTTGTATAAATTTGATAGGCTAAAAAGAGGTTTTCAAGACCGAGGCTATTATTTTGTGAGAAATCATTATTTCTGGTAATAATTTCTTGGTTATTTAAGTCATAGACTAATATGCTACTATTTTTCTTACTAACCTGAGATGACAGCCAGCGATCGAGTGTTGGCTGAAGATTAATTTTTTTAAATTGTTTTGTTTGCTGCGCGGTTTGCGTAGGCTTCGTTGTTTGCTCGTTAAGATATTTCATGAGATAGACAATTCCAAAGGAGAGTGCAATGACGCCGATGGTGGTAAAAATAATAATGAAGAGGATTTTTCCGAATTTCGGCATACTGCGCTTTGATAATTCATTTGGAGTGAAATTATTTTCTGGATTTATGTTATATGGTGGCATATTAGTCCTTTTTATATGATGATAATTTTAGTAATTAATTTCCTTTTGGCGAGGCGAAGATGAGGCGAGCGAGGAAGGTTTGAGACTCGTTTGAGTCGAGTAGGCGAGGTCTAAAAGTTTGATCATAACTGGTTGGCGAAATACGTGTCTGAAGAAGTTTATTTTGGTCAAAATAATGAGTGAGGATGAGGCTACGAGTGGTGTCTGGCCAATAGATTTGATCAAAGAATAGATTACCGAGTCCGTAATAGATTGGTTTATTTTGGTAGAGCTCGTAGGTCTGTGGTTGGTGAGCAGAGGTACCAACCACCATATCGGCGCCAAGATCGATAAGATGTCGGAAGAACTCTTTTTGATTTTGAATTGGTTGGTCACAGGTTGGAAAAGCAACTGGTTGGTCAGGATAGGCATAACATTCAAAGAATTGAATATTAACAATTGTGAATTTGTTTTCTGCTTTGGCGGAGGCGAGGTCTGCTTTAAATTGTTCTTCAGAATATGGATTGGCTCCTGGTGAAGCTTCGGTGGCGAGCTGGCCGTTAGCGACGCTACTAGTCGAATGATTATAGGCAAGTAAGCGAATGGAGGAGTTAAGGTCAAGGGGCTGTTTGGCTTGTTCAAGGTTTGCTCCACCGCCAACCGTTTTAAGACCGAGTTCCAGATATTTGGCGAGAGTCTTTAAATTATTATCGGAGCCCGTGTCATTGTTATGGTTGCCAGTCAATTCTACGATATCTGTACCAATAGCAGTGATCGTATCAAGGCTACGCCAATCGGCGCAGAGGGTCATGGTTTGATAGCCGCCTTGACAGCCTTCTTTAAAGCTAATTTCATTGCTGATATGAGTGAAGGTTTTGGATTTAAGAAAATCTGCGATGTATTCAGCGAAGAATCCACCATTATTTTTTTGATTAAGTTTATAGGTGAGACGACGAGTAAGGGCAGTGACGCCAGTCTCGGCGAATGAAACAACCTCTTTGGGTTGGTTCTTGGAAAAAAGTGGGGAAAGTAAGTCATGAATTGTTTGAATTTTAGTATGATTTGTAGCGGAAGAGAAGTCGGTACTCATTATATGTAGAAGAGTAAAACGGGCGCCGGACTGCTGAGTGTCAAGGTAGTATTGATTCTCGTAGCTAAGGAGCTTAGTATTCGCATTAAGCTGGTCGGGTGAGATTAGTTGGATTTGATTGTTTGAGAGGAAGGTTGAGTCACTAAGTTGATCTGCAGTGATATTTTGAAGTGGGCTATAAAAATCTACGACTGGTAGTTCAATTTTAGCAATTAGATAAGAATTTGTGTTGATCGGCAGATTATATGTTTGACTATCCTGGATCTTGAAATCAGAAAAATCTAATTGATTAGCTAGACGTTCACAGAGAGTATTGGCATTAAGGAAATTTAAATTTAATTGTGATAAGCAGGTTTTTTGATCAAGTCGATAGGAGGAATACTTGGGGTGAAGATTTTTCAAAACAGCGATTGTGGCGAGTAGGATAAAGAGAAAACCAAAAGGTAATGCAAGGAAGGGGGTGCGGTAACGAGTTTTGGTGTTTTTTGCTTGTTTAAAATGCCGAGTTTTTATTTTTGAGTAAGGTGAACTGCCTAAAGCCATGATTAATCATCCAATTAAACATTTAATGGTTATTTTTATTTTAACATAAGTTTAAGTTGAGGTATAATTTAAGCATGAGTTTTAAGATTAAACTCTTTAGTAAAAAACCTAAAGAAAAACAGTTTGAAATAGAGTCGCCAGATAAAAATATAAGATGTCGAGTCAGATTACGTGATGGGCGAGTTTATTATGAAGTGAAAAAAAATGATGACTTATTAATCCGGGAGTCTCGTTTAGGCTTTAAATTACATGGTGAAGATGATTTGGGTCAAAATTTGGCACTAGTACGAACTCAGAAGAAGAGCGAGAATGAAGTTTGGTCGCCAATTGTGGGAGAAGAAAAACAAATTCATAATCAGTATAATGAAACGGTTTTTTATTTAACAGAGATAACGGAAAAACAAAGGCTTTTTTCGGTGCGATTCCGCGTGTTTAATGATGGGGTGGCATTCCGTTATGAGATTCCACCACAACCGAGTTTTCAACGAATTATTGTAGTGGATGAACTAACCGAGTTTAATCTTGATTTGAATGGTCAGGCTTGGCGAATTCCGGCTTATCAGGCTACAAAATATGAGTTAAATTACGAAAAATGGCCGGTTTATGAACTAAGGGATGCCGTGCATACGCCGCTCACGGTGGAGACTAATAGCAATAAATACTTATCGATTCACGAGGCGGCGCTATATAATTACGGTTCCATGACTCTAAAATTAAATGCTGATAGGCGGTTGCAGGCGGATATTACGCCTCTGTCTGATGGGAATAAGGCTTACCTAGATCTTCCCTTTGACTCGCCGTGGAGGGTGATTATGATTGCTGATTCGGCTATTGAGTTAACAGTGAATCGAATGATCTTAAATTTGAATACTCCACCAAAAGAGGACTTTAGCTGGGTAAGGCCCCTAAAGTTTTTAGGGATTTGGTGGGCAATGTATGTAGGTGAATGGACGTGGGCTGAGGGTAAAAAGCATGGGGCCTCTACGGAGCATGCGAAACAATATCTTGATTGGTGTGTGAAATTAGGGGTTTCGGGGTTGTTAATTGAGGGGTGGAACAATGGCTGGAGTGGTGAGTGGTCAATGAATGGTAAATTTACGGATTATCTTCATCCGGTAGCAGACTTTAATATGGAAGAAGTGTCAGAGAAAGCGCGCGAGTGTAATCTTGACTTGATTGCACAACATGAGACGGTTGGTCAAATCGATAATTATGAAAGACAACTTGAAAGTGCATTTTCTTATCTTGTGAGTAATGGTATTCACTACGTAAAAACAGGCTACACTGGATCAAAGATGTTGATTGCTGGTAAGCAGGAATTTCATCACTCGCAAGTTGGGGTATTGCATTATCAAAAGACAGTGGAACTGGCTTCGCGCTATCAGATTATGTTGAATATTCATGAGCCGATTAAGGGGACTGGGATTGAGCGAACTTATCCAAATATTTTGACGCGAGAAGGGGCAAAGGGGCAAGAGTATGAGGGTGGAAAGATTCGCCTCAATCATGCGACAATTCTTCCCTTTACACGGATGCTTTGTGGTGCTTTTGACTATACCCCAGGAATTTTTGACTTGAGAAATCCAGCAAAACGTGTCTATACTACTTTGGCGCGACAACTTGCGTATTACGTGGTGTTCTATTCAGGGATGCAAATGTTGGCTGATCGTCCAGAAATATATGAAAAGCAACCAGTGATTTTTGAATTTTTACAGAGGGTGCCATTATCTTGGCAAACAACTATTCCACTACTGGGTAAGATTGGTGAATATTATGCGGTTGCTAGACGGGACTCTCTGTCGCCTGATTGGTATGTTGCAGGGGTTACAAATGAGGAATCTAGGCGAATGAACCTAAATATGGAATTTTTGGAAGAAGGAGTAAAATATACCGCTTACATATATCGTGACGGGGCAACAAGTGACTATCGTGAAAATCCTCTAGAAATTGAGGTTGAGAGGAAGATTGTGGAGAGAGGTGACTTTCTGGATATCTGGTTGGCTGCGGGTGGCGGTTTTGCGGTGAGGCTGGTAAAAGGCTATTAATAAAAAATCCCTAGCTCTTAAAGCTAGGGATTATTTTATTTTTATTTTTCAAGTTCAGCGGTGAGAATAAGCCTTTCAGTGTAATCATTTTCGGCAATTTTTTCCCCATAGCAAGTCATAAGTGTTAGAGTGGGAACGGATTTTGGTTCTAAGACTTTTGACATGCTGATGCTATTTTTGTCTTGGATATAGAGGTTGGTGATTTTGTAAGTGTGATTATCAAGTTTAATCTGGTCATTGAGTTTTAAATTATGAAGACTGCCAAAGATTGTGGATGAATGGCCAATGATAAAAGTATTATTTTCAGCTGCGTAATAGAGGCCAGCGATTTGGTCGGGGGCGGTGAGAGTGTAGTCGTTATTTAATTGTAAAACTTTAATGGCTGATTTGAGGCTGATTTTGGGTGCCTCCAGAATGAGATTTGAATTTGCTTCGACATTGTGTGGCTGCAAGCCAAAATAGCCAAAGGCGGCAAATAGAAAAAGATAGATGCCGATAAAAATTTTATGTGAATAATGCTTTTTGAAACGCATTTTTTCTCCCAACAACCTTAATAGTTTGATTATAACATAAGCTGGATGAAATTATGAATAGTAAATGAAGACTGGATGAATAAAATATGAATCTGTAGAAAAACGCCCCTTGCGGAGCGTTTTTGAGTAAGTATGTTAGTCCTGATATTTTTCGTAACTAAAATCACGGTAGTAGTCACGATAAATAGATGGGTCGTCACCCATAGGATCTCTGATTAGGGCCTCCATGAGCTGATGTAAGACGTTGAACTCAGCAATATAGAGGTATTCATCGTAACCCTCGATCTTGATACGACTACCCCAGTCATCAGGCATTTTAAATGTCCTCTTGTATTTTTTATGAGGATTTCCTCCTGGCCTCACACCGATGATGGTGATGGCAATTGGATTCTCTTCACCGATGAAATCTTTGTCGTCCGCAAAGGAGATAACGACAGATTGGATACCTGGCTCCTTTGGTTTTAAGGTTTTACGTGCAAGCCTTAGACAGTGGGCTTCTTTATCAACAAAGATAGCGTAGTTCGGATCATAGGCGACAAACTGTCTCAAAAAATCTGTGATCGCAAGAGTACTTGGCTTGATAAAGGTAGTGACATCGTATTCGATACTTGTAGGCGACAGAGTAACTTTCTGTTCCTTCTTCGTAGACGCAATCTCCACCTTTGATTCTGGCTTGAGATCATATGGTGGCGGTGGCACTAGGGCCTCGACGGTTTCTTCGGTTGCTGCAGCTTGTTTGTTGGCAGCGAAGCAGGTGATTGGGGTAGCAAAAATACAAAAACTGGTCAATAAAGTTACTAAAAAAAACTTTTTCATACTTTTTCCTCCTTTAAAGTACGAAGCGAATTAACAAAAACCCAAAGAATTTTGGAGTTTTTGGAGTTACCTATAACTATATTATACAATAATTGTATAAAATTACAACTTATCGTATGGTTCGGTGATGGGGATTTGGATTGTGGTACCAAAACCGAGGCGAGATTTAACCTTGGCACCAAGAATAGCATACTGTTCACGCTGTTCAACGGTGATGATGGTGGAGTCGTCTTTAATAGTAATGAAATTTGAAATAGGCCTAATGTCGGCTAATGTATCTCCGGCAGTGTTCATGGAGATGATGATATTTCCCTTTTGTGGAGTTTTAAGAACATGGTTTAGATAAGAAACAATAATTTTAGTAAGGGCAAGAAAATTTTCCACCTGATGTTTTGGGCGTAGTACATCGAGATCAAGAGTGTAGCCGGCGCGTTCAAGTCGAATCACATAGTCGCGATAAATGGGGTCAATGACATCAGAAAGATACATAAACTTGCGCTCAAACACACTAGTATGTACTTTGTTTAAGTCAAGGATTTTGAGAAAATCTTGATTCTCTTTCATAGGCTATATTATAACATAGAATCTATTGGTTAAGCAGAAAAGAACTCTGGACTATATAGGCTTCTTGAATATTTAAAAGCTAGACGCCTGGATTATGTGTGTTGAGTAATTCTCGATGGGCGCGGTAATTAGGGTCGTGAGACTCAACTTCTGCCCAGAAAGCTTTTGAATGATCAGGGTGATTAATGTGTGCAAGTTCGTGAATAATCACGTAATCGCGTTCTGCTTCAGGAACTTGCATAAGGCCAATATTTAGTGAAATAGTGATAGTAGTTGGAGAGAAAAGCGAGGTCTTGCGGTGAGTGCAAGAGCCCCAACGACTACTGGCATGAGACAAAACAACTTTGTCGTAGTGGTATCCAAAGCGTTTAGCGAGATATTCGAGACGGTAAGGTAGATATTCTTTGGCTTGTTTTGTTAATAATTTCTTCTTAAGGTCACGTGCGCGCTGTGTGGTGGGGTCTTTAACTTGAAGTTTTTGGCGAATTTGGTCCCGCATTTTTTCTAAAGTTTTCTTGACGACTGGGACAGAAACAAAACTTGGAACTGTGGCTTGAAGACGCCCAGAAGTGGAAATAGAAAAACTAACCGAACGTGAACGGGAATTTCTGCGAATAATAACTTCACCAAACTCTGGATCGTTAAGCATAAATAGTTCCGTAAAAAAGAAAATGATTAATCTCTAGTCTTAGGAAAGCTGAGAGAGGACGTGTGAAAGTTGCGTATCAAAAGTGTGTTTACCGGAAAGAATAATGGGCTTTTCGGTTTCGGCAGGTGCTTCCATAGCACGGATACGTGAATCGTATTCTTCTTTAGCACGGGCAACGGAACGAAACTTAAGTTTAAGACGAGCTTTAATAGTATTAATGTCAGTTTGGATCCAAACAAGAGTGGGATTATATCCACAGATTTTTAGAAGTTTACGAACTGCATTACGCTCATTTTCTGTGTCGAGACCACCTTCGATAACGATGTTCTGACCGGTTTTTGAGATTGCTTCTAGTACAACATGAATTTGTTTTTCGGTAAAGTCGGCTTCTTCACGTAAAGACTGTAGATTATAATAAGGAGCTTTGAATCTCTGAGAAAATTTCTCACAAAAGGTAGTCTTTCCACTACATGGAGCACCGAAAACCAGAATTGCACGCGGTTTAGTCTTCTTTTTACTTTCCATATTGAGTGTATTATAGCATGAAGTAAGAGATGGTACAATTTATAAATTTTTAACCAGTTTTGATCGGTCGCCAATAGTTTTGAGTTTTGAATCAAATGGCGCGTAATATGGAGTAGTCAGCATAGATGAGTTAGTTAAGAGGATTTGAGATGGGAAATAAAAAAGCCAACATATAAAATTGGCCGGAGCAAAAAGAAAATCTGGAAGTATGTGGATACGGGCAAAATACGAAATCAAAACCGTCAAATCGCAGCAGATAAATAGAGCGAAACCAAAGAAATTACATAAGGCTGCACGACGGCGATTAGGTGATTCCCTTTTAATCCAATGGTGGGCGAGAATAAGGTTGAGAAGAAGAGTGTTTGCGTAGATGAAGGCGACTCCATAGAGGGGTTCAGTTAGAGTAGCTCTAGTAAAAGAGAGAATAAGGAGATTAATGGTTGACCAAAGAATAAATAACTTTGGATTGAGGCTTGCATAACGTGAGATGTGTAGGTATTGGGCGAGGCAGAAAATGATAATGCCGATCGGTGAAATATTATTATAGAGCAAGATGATATCTGCAAGAAAGGTAAAAAGGAGTGCGAAACGGAGGAGGTAGTCTTTTGGTGCAAAAAAGGAGGCATAGAGAAAACAGGTGAAAATCGTAGAAACTTTGACGAGACTGGCAGAATCTAATAGTGGACGTGGGATAAGGCGCTCACCGAAGACGAGTGCGAGCAAGTCAATGGTGAAAAAATAAAGGAACATAAGAGACCAGAGAGTGATCCAGAAAGCTAGACTAGAAAAAAACCGTAAATAGAAATGTGAGTACGCGTGGGACTTTCGGGGATGTGCGGCGAATGGAATTTTTGATTTATGTTTTGGCATAAGGATTATTTTAAGTATAGCGGATTTATAGAGAAAAGCATAGTATGAAGGAATTGATATGTTATAATAATAGTACTAGGGGCGTAGTACAACGGTTAGTATAGCGGTCTCCAAAACCGTAGATCATGGTTCGATTCCGTGCGCCCCTGCCATATATTTGAGAGATCTCGGTATTGCCGAGGTTTTTTGTTGTAATTTTTTAATTAATTTTATTAGAGACTAAAGGCGATATCTTTATGGATTAAGACTTTGGCGATATTTTTTGTAATAGTTGAGCCGAATACAGAAAAGTATGATTTCAGTAATCACGCGAGTAATGGCGACGGAATATAAATTGAGGTTACCCGTAAGATATAGAAGAATAAGCGAGACGAGATTAAAAACTGTGGAGATAATGGTAGAGAGGGTGACTTTATTTTGCTGATTAATGACTCCGAGTGTAGGCCAGCCAAGTAATGTGTTGATAAAGCTAAAAAAGATAGTGATAGCAAGGATTTGTATGATAGGATGGGCGGCTGCGTATTTGTCGCCAGCAAGTACCTGAAGAGCTAGGGGGAGTAGAATGATAATGAGGCCTGTAAAGAGGAAGACGAGTGGGATAGTTTTTTGGAAAATTTGTTGAATAAACTTTCGGCTTTTTTGGCGCACCATAATGGGGTAAATGCCGCTGGAGAGCTGGCCCAATAAGGCTTGAATAGCACCAATAATTTGAATAGAGACGCCGAAGAGAGCTACTTCGGTTGAAGAAAAGACTAAACCAATAATGATTGTACTGATAGCATTAAAGGCTGTTGCGGAGACGTCGGAGAGAAAATATATTAGACTAGTTTTTAGGCTATAGATGCTTGATTTTAATTTTGGACGAATCAGCCTGAAGCTTCTTTTTTGAAGCTCAAAAGCAACCAGGATGATGGCGATGACTGAGGAGAGGATATCAAATAGTGGAATTAGTATGATTTGATGATCTTGTCTGACGAAGAAAATTGTTAAGAGGAAGGAGATCGTCTTCATGACAATGAATCGAATTGTCATGACATGGATAATTTCGAGTCCGCGAAACAGAAAATCGAAGAGGAAGATTGAGAGAAAGACGGTCAGATATGATGTGATGGTGAATAGGAAGTTATTGCCTAGTATGGGAAAGAAAAAGCTGAGAATGATTATTAGGAGGAACCCAATGCCACCAAGAAGAAGACGGGCCAGGAGGGTATCGGCCATGATTTGTTGAACCTTATTTGTGTCATTCTTGATTTTGGCAATTTCTTTAGTGGCAGAGAGCATGAATCCAAAATCCAAAAAGATTTGTAGGAAATTCATGACGGTTTTGATAAAGGTCAGGTTGCCATAGGTTTCAACTGAGAGTCGGCGAGTAAGAATGGGGAGGATGAGGAATGGAAAAACCATTTTGGCTAGTTGGAAGATGGCAAGCCAAAAGGTATTTTTCTTTACCTGGGTGAGTTTAATCATTGTTCCCTTTTTTAGTAACTAGCATGGAGGCAATGAAGAGCCAGATTGCATAAAAGCTAAGTGATTCGAACTGGAGGTAAAGATAGAAGATAATGAGAAGATAGTGATAGCGGAAGGCGAGTCTGGAATTTTTAGCAAGATATATTAGATAAAAGATAAAGAGAAAAAGAGCTATGATGCCAAATTCACTAATTATACGTGTATACAGGCAGTATGAAACACTATCGTCATGATAATTTGGATTTTCTAGATCGTTGACTTCCTTTAAATAGGTGCTTTTATAGTCTTTTTTTGCTTGAGCATGACCGAGGCGGACGGGATAGATAGAGTTGCCAAGGCCGAAACCAGTAAAAAATCCGAGTGGAGATTTGGTATAGCCGAAGAGACTGGCCTTAATGCGGAAAACGCGACTAGCAAATGAACCATCTGAATTGACTCCAGATTGTCTGGCTAGGAGGAGACATTCTTCGGTATTTTGATTTTCTTCTAAAGTACAATCGATGGTAGTCTCAGGGTTAGTTCCAAGAAAACCAAAAAAGATTTTATGGAAACGTCCATTAACGGCTGAAATGGTTGTGAGAAAAATGAGAAAGGCCACAAAGGTGAGGGGGAGGAAAAGTTTTTCTTTAATCTTTGGTAGATAGAACGCCGCCAGGATGACTAGAATAATTAAAATATCAAGAATAATGCGGACGCCGACACCAAAAAGGATGGCGGAATAAGCGTATAGAATAATTAAAAACAACAAATCCTTGCGACGAGTTAGCCAGAAGAGGGGGAGTAGAATGCCAAAAAGATGCATGCCGATAAATGAGGGTTCGGTGAAGAAAAATTGTACGCGGTTTTTGGCGAGATAGTTGCGTTTGAAGATTAAATTAAAAAGATTTGTGACTGATGTTAGGTGATATTTAATGGCAAAATATTCGAGCAAGCCGATGATGAGACTAGCGAGATAAGTAATAATAATGATAGAGGCAAGACGGTCAAGTTGTTTTTTGAGGTCTGACTTTTTGTGTTTTGCATAAAATTCAAGAAAACTAGTGAGACAGGCGAGGCCTAAAGTAATTGGGACATAGGCAGAAAGATAATCATCTAGCCGACCTTTAAAGAATAGGCAGGTGATGGTTCCCAGGATAGAGAAACTGGTAAAAAAAAGAAGGATGGGGCGTAGCTTAGGGAGAAATGGTTTTAAATAATAAAGATTCAAGATGGCGTATAGGAAAAGAATGAGTGGCGTAATGGTGGCCCAACCGCTGGAAGGGGCAAAAATGAAGTTTTCAAAAGGTAGTGTGGCGGCAGCGAGATAAAAAAGAAAGTCAGAATTAAGGCTGGCAAGTTTTTTCAAAACATATTCGGTGATATGTAGAAATGACTTCACAGGTATATTTTACTCGATATCTTGAGATTTGACTACTTGGATGTGTTTTGTTTTGCACGGAGTCGACCGATTAGCTGAAGAATCAAGAAAAGGCGGAACTTAAAACAAAATAAAATAAAGGCTTTTGGTGGGGAGAAGAATCGTAGTGGTGCTAGGTAGATGGCGCGATAAAAAAGAGGAATATTGTATAGAGTTCGGAGGGTTTTTCTTGGATGCTGATTTTGCTGATGGCAACAGAAATTCACTAGGATAAAGAAGAGATGTGTGGCAATAAAAGCCTGAAGTGATTTTTCGAGGCGTGGAAAAAGATCGGGATACTGAAAATGAAGATATGTGCTAATTTTTTGCAGGGCATGGTGGTAATTCTCTGCGTAATCTTTGGTGAAGGAACGGACGGTAGAGTGTTGGTGAACTTGATAGATATAAAGAGGTTTTTCTAAGATTCCCACCTGGTCGAAGTTTTTTAGAATTGTAAAATTATACAGAGCATCTTCGGCCACTTTAAGGTCGGGGTCAAAAAGAGTAGTTCTTAGACTGTGATGTAAAAGCTTCATGTGGCAAAAATTATATCCAGTTTCGAGATCAAGTAGTTTTTGGAGGAAGTCGGAGGTGGAGATGATTTTATAGGGGAAACTTGACGATGGAGGAAGGGTTGCTTTCTCTGTGGGGGGTGTTTTTTGGTCTGAGGAATAGATGCGACGTTGATAAGTGGAGCTAACGTATTTTAGTTGATGCTCGGTTGCAAAATAATAAAGATCGGAAATGAAAGTGGGAGCGAGCAAGTCGTCGGCGTCAAGAAAACAAAAATATTGACCAGAAAACTTGCTGAGTCCGTAATTACGAGTGTGACTGACTCCCTGATGGGGTAGATTAAAAAAACGAATATGACGGTTACCTTTTGTATGGTTTTTATTTTTAGTATTTCGATATTTTGCAGCATATGATTCGCAAATTTGCTTTGATTGATCGGTTGAGCCGTCGTTTAGAAGAAGGATTTCAAGGTTAGGATAGTTTTGACCCAGGACGGATTCGATGGTTTGCGGGAGAAAAGAGGCGGCATTATAGATAGGGATAATGACAGAGATGAGTGGATGCGAGATTGCTTGTTGTTTCTGCATGATACTTAACAACTTTTATGATATTTTCTGCCAAAAAATTTAGCAAGCAAGAAGCTAATGATTTTGTTGCACCAGTTAACGGGTTCAGTTTCAATAATCTTGAGTTCTAAGATATTTGTTTTTTGGTCGAGGTCGGGATATTTAGTATAGAGAAAGACGTCAAGAAGAAGTTCTGAGATACGACCAAAGAATCTAGCGTGAAACTCATCGTATTGATTGATCTCAGCTTTGGTAAGGGTTTTTTCAAGATTCATGAGGATATCGAAGAGAAAATTACAGTATTCGTTAAAGATCCCTCTTCGCATAATAAAAATATTAAACATATGTGCGGAGCGACGGATTTTGAGTCGATCAAACTCGGGAAGATATTCTGGATGGCGATCTTGGATAATTTGACGAGTTTTATCAAGTGGCCCAATATGTAAGGTGTGAGCGTAGTGACTATATAGACTTTCAATGTAGTACTTACGTTTTTTGGGGAGAATTATATCATATTTGATATTTTTACCAGCGCCATAGAGAAGGGGTTGCAAATAATCTTTGGTGAGTATTTCTTTGTGATTTATTTTTGACAGAAAACGACGGTAATGAACAAGACCGTAAAATGAATTTGGGTCTTGGTCTTTTAGTGCTTGGTTTTGCCAAAGCCAATAGAGGCCAGTAAGTTCGGAATAGTTATGATTTTTCTTGGAAATATTCTTGCCAGTATTATCAAAAGAGAAGCTGTCAGGTAATTTTGTATCTGAATGTTCGGCTTGAAAAAAATGCGAGCCAACTAATAACGGCCGGTATAACGGGTCGTCGGGCATCGTGTAAAGTTTATGAGTTGCAACGATAACCTCCAAGGTTGGGTCGGTTCCCTTTTTCATCTCCCCTATTATACCATAGAAAAATCCTCTCTAGGTGAGAGGACTTTCTGAAAACTATTCTAACGCTTCTTTTCTTTAACTTCGTTGCGACCGAGGTTTTTCTTGGTTTCTACGAAAACAACGTGCTTCCTTAGAATTGGGTCATATTTTCTCAAGCTGAGCTTGTCAGGGGTATTCATGGTATTCTTCTTAGTGTAATAGGCACGGATACCAGACTCTTCAGATACGAGACCAACGAGTTTGCGTTTTGTATTACTCTTCTTTGACATAATTACGGCTATTTTATCATGGAAATTAGGTTTTGTAAACTAAGTGAAGAAAAGAACCCTAGAGAAATAATGGAGAAAGGTTGGTTACTGATCGGCTGGATCGAAATCTTCGGTTTGACTATCTGAATAATCAATGAATGGCTCTAGTCGTTGATTGCTTAAATCGTTAAACTTTTGTTCAATTTGGATCTCATAAGCAGCGAGAGATTTAAAAGGCATAAATTGGGCGGCACGCTTGGAGTGGCTAAGTGGGGGGTGCGTGGGGTCTTTAAAATGAGGAAGATAAAGAATATCTTGATAAGGATTTTTAAAAAGTTCTGTGTCTGAGAAGGGGTTTTGTTGATTAGCCGGCACGGTGACCTCCTATTTGTTGATTACGTTCACGCATGGTTGCTTCAGGTCGAAAATTCGTACCCAGCATAAGGGCATTTTTACCATAACGTGATTGGATGTCTAAGGTTGCTTGTTGAAGACGAAGGGCTTGTTCGGTTTCGTGTTCGGTTTTTGTGGAAGAGTCAAAAAGGTTGAGCTGCGTGGCCTCAGTAATATTGTTTTGACTAGATATAATATGATTAGCAGTGATGCCGACACGACGAACCGTAGCGTGATTTGGCATGATTTTTTGATAGATTTCCAGTGCGGCTTGTGAAATTATTTTTGCACTACTGGTGTTCTGAGGAAGGTTTTTAGAAGCGTGAGCGAATGAAGAACGACTAGGGTCAGAGAAGCCTAGATCGAGGATGATCTGATCTGTTAAAAGATTTTTTTGGGTTAAATCGAGAGCGAGGCTGTAGGCCATCTCTTTAATAATAGTGATGGTTTCGGCGCGGTTATAGGGACGGTGTAAAACTTGTCCAGAGCAGAGGCAGTGGTTGGCAGCCTGATAGTTTTTTATATCGGAAATAGTGGTTGGTTCATAGCCCCAAGCGTGGTCGATGAGTAATTCGGCGTTCACGCCAAAGACTTTAAAGAGCTTGGCGGAGGCAGTAAGAGAATATCTGGCGAGATCGCCCATGGTGTAGATGCCAAGATTTTGAAGCCGTCTGGAATAGCCTGGGCCAATCCGCCAAAAGTCGGTGAGTGGAGTGTGCGTCCATAGTTTTTCACGGTAAGAATACTCCGTTAGTTCGGCAATACGTACGCCGTCCGAATCAGGTGGTAAATGTTTGGCGACGATATCCATGGCGACTTTTGCGAGATAGAGATTTTCGCCAATACCAACAGTGGCGGTAATACCAGTATGCCCTAGAACATCCTTAACGATGGTGCGAGCGAGTTGATGGGCGGTCATCTGATAGGTCTGAAGATAGCTGGTAACATCAAGGAAGGCTTCATCGATAGAATAAATATGAATATCAGTGGGAGCAAGATACTCCGCATAAATACCAAAAATAGAGGTGCTTACGTCAACATATTTCTGCATTCTGGGAGGGGCGATAATAAAAGAGTTCCTAGGTACTTTTTTATAGACCTGGAAAAGACGATCACGGCCACCAACACCAAGAGCTTTGAGGGCGGGAGAAACGGCAAGACAGACCGTTTTGTCGGTGCGAGTAATATCGGCAACCACTAATTTGGTGGTTAGGGGGTCGAGACCGCGATCTACGCATTCGACTGAGGCATAAAAAGATTTAAGATCAATCGCAATGTAAGTGCGAGAGTTGGTGTCTGCCGAGTCTTGTTTTGGTAGAGTTTGATCAAGCATTGAGTAAATAATTCCCTGTGGATATTTAAACATAAAATGTTTGGTTATGGTATAGGACGGCTATCTTTGACAATCCTTGAATTTATATTATAATATATCGGTATCTAGAAGCTATAGCTTCAAAAATTGTTCTTTAAAAGGAGAAGAAGAATATGAGAAAAATGCATAATCGTGTCACTACAGTGACGGACCTTGAGAATGCAAATGTAATCACTAATTCAGGTCGACACCATGCCGGGGACGTCTTTGCGACGGCAATGTTGTCGATGTTGAAGAAGGTGCGGGTGTTGCGCACTGAGGATCAAGTTCTGGTTCAATATGCTAAGAAGAATGGCCCGAAGGGGTTGGTGATGCTTGGTATTGGGGGAGAATTCAGAGCAGACAAAAAACGTTTTGATTATCATCAAGAGGACTTCGAGGAGCACTATAGTGATTTTACAAAGCTTTCAACTGCAGGATTAGTCTGGCGTCACTATAGTATGGAAATATTGTCCAAGTTTGACTGCCCTCTACAGTTGATTGTGGAAGCCACAATGGATGTGAGCCATGATTTGGTCCATGGTATCGATGCGAGAGATCAAGGCTGCTTAGCTAGTGGGATTGAGATGTCGGTATCAGAAGTAATCAATTTATTCAATCCAAACTGGGATGATCAGGACCAGGACCCCGATGAAGCTTTCCTGCAAGCTGTTGGTTTTGCGCAAAAAATTCTTGAAAAAGAGATTAGGCGCGTGATTTCCATAGTGAAGGCAAAAAGTAAGATTGAAGATATGGTCGCACATAACGAGGGGGAATTTTTATATTTTCCAATGTATATTGGCGGCTGGGAGGAGTATATATTGCGATCTTTTAATCCTAAGGCTAAGAAGCTACTGTACTGCGTTTTTCCCAATCTTGACGGCGAATGGAGTATACAAGCGGTCTCGGTTTCAAGAGATAATCTGGGGTGTAAGAGAAAAAAGTTACCTACAGCTTGGTGCGGATTAAAGGAAGCACAGTTGGTAAAGGCGACTGGGGTGGCCGAGGCAATTAATTGCAAAGCTGACGGTACTTTGGTGCAAGCAAAAACTTTGGCAGGGGCATTGGCGCTGGTAAAGATTGCAATTTCTTCTTAAAAATTTGGCTGGAGTTATCCAGCCTTTTTTAAAGGAAAATAAAATCTAATTCCCTGGTGTGGAGGTTGTTTGGGGAACTAATTGATCATCTCTCAGAAGTTCTAGGATGCGACATTCACGAACAACCATTTCAACTTTACATTCAGTAGGCGTTCCCTGGCAGTTGGCGATAAAGGCCTGGTTGGTGGCAATGGCTTCATCGAGACTGACTGTTTTTAAAATGAAATCGGCTTCCTGCTCGTCTTGATCAAGATGTTGAGAGTGAATCTGGCCAGTAGTTTGGCAAATATAATAAAAGTTTTGTTGGACGAAAATAGTGTCTTTTAATGCACTTGACTTTTGAATTCTCAAGGCTTCGCCAAATTCTTGAATACTATCTGGGATGACGGTGAGGCCAGTTTCTTCATCGACCTCGCGAATGAGTGTTTCAAGGTGGCTTTCTCCTTCTTCGATGCCGCCGCCAGGAAGCTTATAGAAATGATATTTTTGACTATAAATAAGAGAAATAAGGTTATCATTACTAATAATAATTCCTCGAACGGAGGGGCGGTAAGATTTTGGCCAGCTGGGGTCATAGTCTTTTGCATCGATGGTAAAAAGTTGTTTCATAGTTATCCTTGAATAATTCCGATAGTTTAAATATAGCATAAAAAGGTTCTAAATGAAAAACGCTTAGCCTTGACAGTGCGTAATATATATTATATAGTTTTATGGCTGAACACGAGAGTGGGAGGAGTATTTTAAGAATTTACCAACGAATTCTTTTTTTCTTATCTTTTAGGCAGCGTTATGCTGGTGATTTTATATAATTATCGGTTTGGCGCTGCTTAAAAGAAGCGGTACTACCAATGTGAGGAAAAACCTCTTAATCTTATATGGCATTGGGTCCGAAAGGAGAAAGGAAGAAAAATGAAGAAATTGATGAGCTTAGCAGAGGTGAAGGAGTTTTTCGAGAATGAAAAGTGTTTTGAAACTGAAACTACTTTTCTAATTAATGAATTTGGAAAATATCACCCGAATATTTGTTTTGTGATCGATAAAGAATTTGATCTAAATGAATGTAATGGGCCGATGAATCCTCTAGAATTTTTCGAGGATTATGAAGTTCCCGCCAATATGAATATAGACTTCAATGGCTGGACAAGCTTTATGTTCGGGGATTTTTGGGTTTCCAAAAAAGGTGATGCTTGTTTTAGGCCAATGGATGCTGTTTTGGCAAAACATATCCTTATCAAGGTTAGCTGGGGCGGTAGCTACAATCATACCAGGGGGAGAGAGCCATCAGAAGTGGATCAGATCAAGGATGTGCTGTATTTTAGACATGCTACATCTAACGGTGGTGGCGAAGGGTTTGACTTCTGGGTGGTGCCAGTTGGTTTTCGCTATGTAATTCATGATGATGAGTTTGATGGCGAGATTTGCAAGGTTCAAAAATCGGAAGCTCAGAATGTGAAGATTCCAGAATACTGTGAGAAAATTTCCCATAGAAAGCAAGAAGAATTAGATCGTGCTACCAGAATCATAGAAGAAAGAAAGAAGGCTGTTGAGAAATCAAAGCAGGATAAATTTCTCTATGAGGAAGAGCTGATGGAAATTCAAAAAGAGCTGAAGAAGCTTTCTAGGCCACGTAAGTGGGGGACATATTCTGTAGACCAGTTGGAGCTTGGAGAAATGTTCTTTACTTTGGGATATACGCAGTATTTATATAACAGCGCAAATATCTCTTTTGTAAAAGATTATTTGGATAAGAAACAGGTTTATATTAGAAGTACTGAGAAAGAAAAACAGGCTACCTATGACGCTAAGATGAAGTTCAAACCTAAGTTTGAAGAATTGTCTAGTGATCTTGAGGAGATAGGCTGGACGATTCTGTGTGACGACAAGGTTTATGTAACGAATCCGAATAAGGAAGTGGACGGATACCTTGGTTATGAAAGTGAGATTCTATCATATGAATACTCAAATAAGGGGTTAAGGGCTTTACGTCACGACATAGTCGTCGAAGAGGATAGACAGGCGGCAGAAAAAACTAGAGAAGTAAATAGTAAACGTATTAAGAGGCTTTTGTCTAGTACGGGGCTGCCGGAGAAACTTTGGTTCTTATTTGAAGGGACGGAGGCTCTCGATTCGGAGATTCTTGAGGAGGTACAGGCTATTTTAAAGGTATCATATGATCCAAAAGATGAAGTAGATCTGCATGAGCTGATGAACTGCAGCTTTAAGAGTAAGGTTGAGGCGAGTAAACGTTTAATTAAGCGTGCAGGTGGCAAACTCAAGCTGAAACTTGAGGGGGACGCGAACTGTCGCAGACTGGCGAATTTTCTTGTCGGTAAATAATTTTTAGTTGGTAAATATTTTAAACCCCTGGAGTAATCTAGGGGTATTTTTATTGACAAAGTATGAAGAATATGTTGAGATGGTATGGATAGCCGTGAGGCGTACATTAATAATTAGATTTAGTTTAGATACTCTAATTTCAATCCATGAAAATGGAAGAGGGGGGGAGGCTATATGTCAAAATATTATTTTGGAACTGATATTATGGACGTGATGTTCAGTGAGAGGCTGTTAATTAGACGGAGGAAGCTGAATATTGATGAGGTTTGGGATAGATTAATTTGTGGTGAAATAATAATGTGCTTCGATGATAATTACGACGAACTAGTCATGTCGATTGGAAAAAAGCTGAGGCTGCCGATAGAGATGACGAACAAAGTGACGGAAATTCATCTTTACCCAAGGGATATCTTGATAGTGATGAAAGTCGAAGTGGCGAAGAAATTGATTTTCGAAGAGAATACAAAATCTCTGGAATCCGAACTTTGTGAGGATTTATTTATTGAATATGCAATATTCTAAGAGCTTAAGGTTTTTACTAAATCTAATTTTAGACCCAGAAGTGATATGCTGGGTCTTTTGACTTTTTATGTATTTTATGTTATGATATATGGGTAATTATTGCTTCTAGCAGATTAAGTATTTTAAGGTAGTATTCTATGTTTTTTTGCGACTAGTTATGTCGACTAGTTTAATCGATATGACCAGTCGCAGAAAATTCCTTCTGCGATCAGATTTTTTATTGCGGTAAGAGCCGCAGAAGGAGGTAGAAAATGATAGAGTTAAAGAGAAAAACTCTTGTGGGTATGGTGATTGAGAAGTGGGCGCAGAGTCCTGTTACTTCTGACATGGTCAGACCATATCCGGTCGAGAAAGAGGAGATTATCTTGGTCTTTCTTGACGGAAGTAATCTTACTGTTAAGGAAGCGGAAGACGGCTCTGGGCAAAATGTCTGGGAGTGGTCTGACGCTAAAAGACCTTTTTCTTGTCGCCCAAAAAATGGGCCGATACAGGTAAAGATTTTAGAAGATCTAGATTCCGGTCACCTGGAGATTTTGAGGAGTGATACAGGTGAACCCGTATTGCTTACTTCAAAAGAAGAAGCGAGCTTCTGTGAGGAAATGTTTGAAAAAACGCCTCGTGTGATGGAGAGGCGTCCAGTCTGGATCTTTGCTGGAGACTCGGGACTCGGGAAATCTACCCTCGGTAGATTTTTGGAGCTCCAGGGAAAAATTGTCTATGAGACAGATTCTGACCAGAGGTTGCCAAATAGCATTATGGCAGATGTGATTGTGGCTGGAAACAGAAACAAGAATGTCACCATTGATGATATTTGTGCAAGACTTCCGGACGGAGTTGAGCCAATTTTTGTTGAGTTTTCTTTGGCGGAGGAGTATCTGACAAAGAAATAAGACAAGAGCGCTCCTCGTATGGGGTGGCCCGCCCCGCAAAATTACCCATAGAATACTTTAAAGGCCCTCAATGAGGGTCTTTTTTCTTGATTTAACTTGACATACTATGTTTGATATGTTTTAATATTGAAGCTAGTCCAGTTATGGACAAAAAATATTGGAGCCCAGGCCGTGTATGCGCTGGGTAGCACATTAGAAAGGAGGTACTTGTATGAGTACCATGAGAAAAAGTAACCAAGCTATCTTAGATAGCCAAACAGTCCGTTTTAATATTAACGGAGGTCCTAGCAGGGATAGGATCTTCGATGCATGTAAGTACTTACATGATAAGGTCAAAATCGACCTGGACTTTAAAGTAATCCTGGGGTATTCGACCCCGAAGGATGATCCGTGCTCGGCGGCGCTTGAGGTGCCGGTGAAGGATTTTAGAGTCCACAAGATTATGCATGAAGACGGATCGGGCGAAAGTTTTATGCTCTCCGGGCACTGTAAGGCGGATCTTGATCCATGTATGCCAATTATCAAGCAATATAAGGAGTACAGCTTCTCGGCTTGGTATAATAGCAAGCGTAGAGTCGGCTGGATATCATTATCAGAAAAGGAGGGGTGATATGGAACACTCAATGCAATACCTAAAAAGAATCAGCTTCTTAGCTTATGGCTATGAGGCTGAGGATGTCTCTTTTGGTGTTACATCCTCTGCGAAGGTGGAGTTTGTGAACGGATTGGTGCTTTTTCTTACTAAAGTCAAAAGCATCTGTCCAAGTGGCCACGGTACATGCACTTACGGGTCATGGATCTGGAAGGATAAGCCACTGAATGGCAATCCGATAGTAGCTAAATTCCCTTCTTTGCCTGTAAAGGTAGAGGAGGGTGAGCGTTTTCTTTCTATCAAGGACTTAAATAATCGCGAGATTATTGCGGTCTCTAAAGATGGAGGGGATTACTACTATCCGGACGGCTATATTGAGGTTAATTTTGATTACTTAAATAAGTATTAAAAATAATCTCAATCTACCCCCCCAACCTTGGGGGGATTTTTTATGGTTTAAAAAAGGAAATCCCCGACCAAATGGTCGGGGAAAATAGATTCTACCTTCTAAAACGGGGACTCCAATCCTATCTGGAGACTTCTGGGATGTTATCCCAAAGATATCTTAGATAGGCATCGGTGATTTTTTCTGAGCCGCTGAGTGGCACTAGAAAGTCACCTCTCCTGTAGCCAGCCTTCTCCAGGACATCCATAATGGCCGGATCCTTTGAGAGATAGGTGTGGCCATCTCGGTAGATAAAAGCTATCCTGCCCGCATTGTAGCTATAGCTGCCAAGGTAGCTTATGGCGACTATATCTACGCAGGTCTCGTTAAGTAGCGGATAATATGTCGAATATATCCCGCCGCTTTCAACCGGGATACCACCGCGTGGCACTCTGAGGCAGGATTCCAATAGATGTTCATCTATGGAGCCGATATGATGCTCATTGCACCAACTTTCTGCATCTTTCTCGAACTGCTTTCGAGCTAAACGGTTCGCCTCACTGCAGAGTTCCTGCCATTCACTTGTTCTGTGATACGGCAGGTCGCCGTTTGAAAACGGAACATAAAAATATCCGTTTCTAAAGCCTGTCTCATTGAGCCTGCCAAACAGCTCGTCTGTGCATGGTGCGGCGTAGATCTCGCCGTCCATTACCCAGCACAAAATACTGTTGTTTACTGAGTACTCACCCTCACGGTGCTCTGCAAGATGGGTGAGGTTGAGTTGATATGGTAACCCCTCCCTTTCAGCCTTAATCAGGGGATATCTTGTTACTAAGAATCCCATTTGTTTAAGGCTTTCTCTTGCTGTTTCCTGCTTTGCTACTATTGCCATATTTACCTCCTTGCGGCTGTTGCCGCTTCTAAAAAATACTTCCGCGGCCTATTCCGCGGTTTAGTCTGCCCATTAAGCTTTAATAGACAGATTAAACGCAGATTATACAAGGAGGATAGGTAGAATCTTTTAAGGTGCTGCTCTTCGCTAGAGCCTATATATTATAACATGCTAATGCTAAGATGTCAATGTAGTAACAGGGGTAGTGGCAGCTATTTTTAAATTGAGTAATCGATGTTGAAATTACCCAAGATGCCGAACCTTAGGACAAAATCGTGCTTCAGACAAAATGTTAGTTTAGGAAATCATTTGATATATGCTCAAAATTATATTATAATGACCATGTTTCGAATAAACGTACATTTACGAAAGGGGGTTCTGTTATGGCAGAAAACAAAGGACTCAATGATTTTACAATCGACTGGAATAAGGCGCATAGAAGTTTTTTCTTCACAATTCAATGGGCGCCAGTGGTTGGAAGGCCAGTGAATATCGAAATGAGATATTCCGCAGTATGTTACAGGGATCTATATACCACTGATGATTGGAATCATTTCAAAACAATGGTTGGTTTAAAATCTCATAATTTGATGATGGTGGTCTCTAGCGAGGAAGCTTTTGGTCAAGGTGTAGTACAGATTGTAGTGTCTTCGGCGAATCATGATTATAGCGAAAGTTATATCGTGAGCACGCTGGAGTGGATCAGTAGAGATTTCTTTGGAGTAAAGTAAAAATAAAACCCCGGTTTCCCGGGGTTATTTTTCATGGATGAGGATAGATTTTAAAGGTTGGATAGCCGAATCTTTGCATCTTGCTTTCCACTTCCCTAATCGAGCTGAGGCCAAGATTTTTAATCCTGAGCCAATCCATGTACGGATAGTTGATGATATCCGAAATGGTATAAATTTCAGCTCTCCTCAGGGCTCGATATGTTCGTGTCGTTAGGTCCAGGCACTCTATTTCGGTCTGATCTTCCACCTCGCCGCTTAAGAACTCCTTTGCTTTTTCCGCACATTCATACGGAGTAAAGGTGATCTTTCTGAGCTCTTGTTTTAAAACAAATTCCTCCTGAAAGAGAGGATCTTGTCTTAAGGCTTTTAGTCTGTCGATGATATCATCAACAGTCTTTGCCTGAGCTTCGGAAGGCTTGAGAATAGAAGGCAACGCTCTTGCGCTGCGAATCTTACGAATAGCAAGCGCCTCCGTCTGTATGATCCTATTGGAAGTGACACCTTGATCGATTGCAATCTCGCGAACCGTCATCACTTTACCTTCAAGCCCATACCACTTTGAGACGACCTGGAACTCTTTCTCGGTTAGACAGCCTCTGATTCCTGCTTGAATTTTTCTACATTGGCTAGTGGTCGGATTCTGATACGTCTCGTAGTTCAGATTTCCGAACGTATAGTCAATGGAAAAAGCTTGGTCATCCTTGAAAGCCTTGCAGAAATCATCGAACCCTACCACTACTGGTTCCTCTCTCATGAGATCGTGATGAACGGTCATATATAAGAGGTTGATAGTGAAGGAGTTGGCCGTAAAATCGTGACGCAGATATCCTTTCTTATCTAGTGCGGCGGCAAGCTCCAGTAAATACTTTGGAGTTTTGCGGATGTAACCTCCGTCGCGGTCGACAAGATAAGCGGTGCGCCTGCCCTGCCAAATAATCTCAGGAAGTGCTTGATAGTACTTTTTGAGATATCTTTCTGTAGACCTTGATAAGTTTAACTCATCCAGGCTTTGCAGTTCAGCGGCCTTTTTGGCTGGTAAACTATAATATTCCCTGCCCGTATATAGATTGTTTGCCATTTTTTCTTCCCCCTTTGGAAAAATTCTTAAAACAGAGATTATTACTAGAGACTTACTAGAAAAATCCTCTTTTAAGGTACTCACCATATATGGTGTATTTTACAGATAAAAATCTGTATACTATATATTACAACATAAAGTGTCTTATTGTCAATGTTAAACAGGGGTAGTCTTGAATAAGATCTTAGTTTTGGGGCAAGATAAGGCCTGATTGCGGTTTTATCCCACGGTAAGGTTTAAAGCTCTGAATATGATATATTAATAATAGAAAAAGCAGAGAGGTATGACGGGATGAGGCGAGATATGGAATTTGGTGGCGGCGGTAATGTCGAGCAGGACAAAAAAGAAACGACAGACTGGCAGGAGGCGATGCAGGGGGTGAAGTTTCAGGGGGCGAAGACATTTAAATCTGGTGATAATGAGTTTTTGATTCCACCAACCCCAGAGGCGGAGACGGACAAGGCTTTAAAGAATCCTGGAATGCTCGGCACTTTTAAGAATTTTTTAGCAGAAAAATTTGGATTTAAGAAAGCGGGGACTGGGGTTTTTGGTCTACTTGGAAAACAGGGGGCAAATTTATCTAGTTTAAGTGGGGTGGGTGCTGGTCAAGAAAAAATCAAGATTCCGGGAGTTGATGATGGTAACGAAGTGGACGGGACTGCATCTGATGTGGTCGAGTCGATTAATGAGATTTTTAAGAACGATTATACGCGTGAGGTGGCGGGCCAGATGTCGGATGAGGGCCTAAGGCCTCCGATATGGAGTGTAAAGAGGGTTAGCGAAAAACTTGGCTCAAATGAGGGTGGTTGGTTTGAGAAGCAGAATGGTGAAAAATATTATGTAAAATTTTATGAAAATCCAAATCAGGGACGGGCGGAATTTATCGCTAATGCGATCTATGAAAAGGTGGGTATTAAGGCGGCGCATACCGAGAGAGTGGTAATAGATGGACGGGAGGCAATTGCTTCAGCGGCAGTTGAGAATGCGCGGTCGGTAGCGGCAGTAGATCAAGCGGCGAACTTTGATGTGCAGAATGGGTTTGTGGCGGATGCCTTCTTGGCAAACTGGGATGTTGTAGGGGCGATGTATGATAATATCGTGCAAAACCAGGATGGCCTCTATCGGATCGATAATGGAGGGTCATTAATTTTTCGGGCGCAGGGTGGAGATAAAGAATTTAGCGCGAAGGAGGTTCCTGAGCTCGAATCAATGCGTGTACGGGGGAGGCAAACTGGGGAGGTTTTTGGTGGCATAACCGAAGAGGAGATCCAAAGACAGGCGCAAGAATTTGTGCAGAAAGTGCAGCCAGAAGATATTCTTTCGATTGTTAATCAATCAGGAATATCTGGAAAGATGCGCGAGCGAGTATTGCAGGGGCTTTTGGGGCGAAGAGAATATTTAGTAAATAAATATACGGATGGAAATGACAAAAGAGAGGTCGCGAAGTCACGTCGGCGAGTATCGGTGAGTGAAGCATTGCAGGGATTAAAAAATCAGGAGCTGGAGAAGTCTTATGAGGGGATGCTACGGATGAGGACTGAGGTGATTTGTGATCGTGATCATATTGAGGGACAAAGAATTGATATTATCGATAAATCAGATGTGGGGTTGACAGAGGTACGATTGAAGGTGCGAGATCACAGTAGCCTGATTGCTGCATTGAAGCGAAAATATCTCGAGCTCGAAGAACGTAAACGAGAGTTGAATTTGACAGAGAGTGAAATAGGAGAGATGGATGAGAAGATATATGTGGACAAGTTTGTTTACGAAGGAGTGAATAATAAGAGGCCGCAAGAACTTTGTCAGGCTTTTGTGCTACAAAAAGGTGATATTAAGGTTTATATTGCCGATCCCACAAAGCGTGCAAGAGGACGGCTGGCGACGATCTATACGAATAATAACCAGAGTGGTTTAGTGCGAAGCGCACTAGGTTTGGTAAAAATTGAAATGCCGGCTGGAATGGATCCGATAGATATTGAGCAGACAGTTGATGAAATTTTAGAAAAAGACCTGGGGATAAATGATGCACTTTCCGAGGTGACCGAGGAAGCGGCGCAAGAATATAAGGAATCACGTTTGAAATGGCAGTATAAGATTGAAGGGGAGTTGTCTGCCGAGGAAAAAGAACGTGCAGAGAGACTCGAGCGAAAAGAGGTCTTCCCTGGCTATTCAACCTTAGTGGAGGAAGGCAAGCATCTTGAATATTTAGAGAAATATGGTGATGATCTGAGGGCTATACATAACATGGGTATAGCGTCGGATGAAGATTTGAAGATGGTCTTAACGCAAGGGTTGATGTGCACTACAGAGCGTTTTTCTCGTGGCTTGATGCGAGGCGGACTCTCTTCGGTGAGAGATATGGACTCTGGGGGAGCGGATAATGTGTTTACGCGGATTATGGGAAAGGAGAAACGAGCGGAGCTGGGAGGGGTGGTATTGATTTTGAAACCTGAGATTTTTGACCGCACCGATTGGTATAGTTATTCCTCTGATACTTATGGGTCGACTGATCGAAGTGAGTTCAAGAAACGTATGTCTCCTGATGAAGTATTTGATTTTGTGGCAAATAGTGGAGATTATATAAGAAATAATGAGCAGATGTTTCGAATGGGGATTGGGGCGGAATATATTGAAGGGGTGGAGGTGGATGCTCAATTTAGGGAGGAGATGATTGAGAAGTTGCATGCAAAAGGGGTACATGAGTTGAATGGAAAGAAGATTGAAGAGGTGATTGTGGCGCGGGAGCCGGTAGTACTGGGTAGCGCAATAGCGGAGGGTTTAAACCATGAATAGGGATTTTGAGGATCAAGTATATTATGTCGAATCGGACCAGGATGAGTCGGTACTGGTGGCGGTGGGTTTAAAAATTCAGAGAAGTTTTCGTGATGGTGAGAATGTGGCTGGGGGTGATGACGGAGGTGTTAATAGTCGCGAGAATGGATACAGGCATGAGAATGGGAATCTGGAGGATGGCGGGGTATATTTTTTGGAGTGGTTTGACACTGTCTATTGGCGACGAATGACTGCGAGTGAGGTGTGGACGGAAAATGGTGAACTGTTTTTTAAAAGGATTGAGCCTGAAGGGGGCGGAAGGTATCATTTTACGCCAATGATTGTTGCGACCTATAATCAATTTGTGCGTGATGAATTGTTTGAGTCCAAAGATTTTATAGATGACGAAGAGGTGCGGCTGGCCTTTTTAAGGATGATAAAGAGAGTATAAAGATGGTGTTATAATAATAGTAATATGGACGAAAATGAGAAAATGATCAGATTGGCAACTGAAGCAAAGGATGAGAATAAGAATAATCTTGAGGCGGTAGATAAGGAGAACGATGAAACTCTCGAGGAGGCATTTGCTGATAAGGATGAGAGTTGTACTAGGGGTGCAGATGGCAGGGCGACCAGTCATTGCGAAGAGGATGTGAGTTTAAAGAATGAAACGAAGACCCCTCAGACGAACTGGCTCTTGAATGGTGTGGTTGCGGTAGTGGCGATTGCGGCGGCGATATTGCTGAAATATCTAAAATTTAAGATGAGGGACAAGATTAATAAGGGGTAGGGGGTATTTTATAAAAAACGTCGAAGTAATCTGACGTTTTTTGTTGTATTGATAAACTGACGAAAATATGTTATAATATTAGGCGTTCGTAGATCATAAAGATACAGACGAACAGTATAGGTCATTACTTTTATAATGTGGTGATAGAAACTTAATAATTAGCTAGGATAAGGCATAATTCTCTTTTGTGAGTGGCGTTAAATCTATCTTGATGGTGGACTTAGCGCTGCTCACAAAGTGGGGGCGACCTGAAGCGGGACGATAGTGTCGCCGTGGAAGTGGAAATCAGAGTGGGGAAATCCCCTTGAATTTATAAAGCTCTGATATATAGAAGGAGAGAATATGTTAAGATTATTTTTTGGTAGTGAGAAGACTAATAGTTACCGTCCAGAGCCATGGGCTTGGAGTGAGGTTCCGTTCCCTGCTTTCAGGGGTGCGGGACAGCGCTACAATGCGTTTTTGGCTGTAGCGGGCGGATTTACACCTTGGTTTAATTCTTTTAATCTTGCCGATAATAAGGCAATGAGCGATGATTATTCCAAGGTGATAAACACCAAGAAGGGCACACGCCTTCTGGTACCTTGCGGAAAACAGGATGATGAGAAAATTCTTCTCATCACCGCTCGTGGAGGATTCCGCGGCGGGTTCGGTAAGATTGAAGCGATTGGAGCCGAGATCCTGTGGCAGAATAGCAGTAGTATGCACTGCTGTCCAGTGGCGCATATTATTGCGCGTGTTACTGAGCCGGACGGATATATCCGTACCGAGACGGGTCATCGTTGTTCTTCGGGATATACCGAAGTCTACTCCTGGAAAGGCGGTTACTTTGGTATGGATACCGAAGAATACGATGCGGCAGTGGAAACTGGCGCTCTCTTCGCGGCACATGATACTATCCAGAGCGATCTGGAAGAGTGCAAGGCGAAGAGAGCTGAGCAGGCGGCAAGCCGCCAGGCGAGAGGTAAATTTATAGCTGAACTTGAGGCTATAAATTCTCGCCTTAAAGCCTGTGGTGAAACCCAGTACCAGCTGGGCGAAACCTTCTTTGTTATGGAAGAGACTGGCTGGGGTGCTTGCACTATCCGCCATCTCTACACTGCAGAGGCGGTGGCAAAAGCCGAAGCTAGAGCTGTAAGAGCCGAAGAAGAGCGTGTAATGCGCGAGGCGGAGGCAACTTTGAAGCCGCTGTTTAAAGAGGCCGCTCAGGGATATTCCTTCCCAGAAGGAAGAGATGCTTGGGGAGACAATAGTCTGAGATTTTACTCTAACGTTGTTAGGGTTGGAATTAAGACTGATAGCAAATCCTACAGGTACTCTGAGGAAGGGCTTGCGCAGTTTAAGTCTGATCTTCCAATTTTCGAAGAGAAATATCAGGAGATTCTGCGTGAAAAAGCTGAGACAGAAGCCAAGGCGAAAGCTAAGGCAGAGGAAGAGGCTCGCATTGCTCAGGCAAAGGCCGAGGCAGAAGCTAAAAAAGCTATTGCTGAGGCTGAGGCTAAGGAGATGGGCCTTCCAGGCGATATCCGCTTGTGGCATCGTGATGGTGCGACAAATGCCGGCGAAGCTTGGGTGATCGGCCCAAACGGCATGGAGCGCGAATGCGACTTCGTAGATACGATGGTATGTGGAAGTAATTCCAAGCGCTACCATCAAAAATACGAAGGTGACCATGTATGGAATCAGATTCTCCCTGGAGAATTGGTGCTTTACTGGTCTCACGCCTATACAGCGGCGCCTCATAAGTTCGAGGTTATTTATAGACCAGAAACTTTGACAGAGGCACAGCTTGAGCGTGTTGCCGAGATTCAGAACGGCATCGAGGAGCAATTCTTCGGAAAAGCCGGTCTGGCTAGCGGTCGTTCTTGTCCATCTATTGGACAGGGCTGGGGGTTGTTCCATCGTGAGGAGGCTTTGGGTTTAGCGGATACTGAAAAAGATTGTGATGAACAGTCTAATAATGGATCTGGAGCTACCCTTGGGCAGCTTTTCGGAGACATCTTCGAGAAGTTAAACTCATAGCTAACTGCACTTTCTTAAACTAGCTTGTTCTTTTTTACCCCCAGGTTTCTGGGGGTATTTTTTATGTTATTTTTTGTAGTAAAAATAGTTATTGTTCCAATATTTTAAAAGGCAGAGTGTTCATTTAGAGATTTATAGTATTATTTTAATATATGATATTAAACATTTATCTGGATGTAGATGGAGTGCTGAAAGGTTGTGCGTCTCCAAAAGAAGATATCGAAGAATTTCTTGAGTTTTGTTTGGATAATTGTGTTGTATATTGGTTAACGACTTATTGCCGTGGTGGGGTTAACTATGCGCCGCGGGCGCTTTTGGAAGAGTTTAATGAGAAATTGGTCGGTCGACTGAGCAAGAGTGTTAATCAGACTGATTGGATAAGTTCAAAGCTTGAGGCGATTGATTTTAATACTCCATTTGTTTGGTTTGATGATAACATTGCTCAGTATGAAGGGATGAGTTAAAAAAGCGTGGAGCTAAGGATAGTTTTTTCTGGGTCGATAGGAACGATCCGGAGTCGGCTAGGCATATGTTAGAGTTTGTGGGAAAAAATTATGAACAAGATTAACGTTGATGAACTTCCACGCTGGGCTGGATATTCGCTTGGGTATTATTTTGTAAAAGAATATTTAGAGAGAACTGGAAAGAAAATTGAGGAGGCATTCTTTGATAAGTATGCGGATTTTAGAGAAAGGCAAGGATGATATGGAAAGACTGAATAAATGCTGTGAAGGTATACCGCAATCATCGAATGATGATGATTGGCCGGATTTTCCTCCGTTTAGAGGTGATATTGTTGAAGGATTGCCAAAAAATACGGAAATGAAGAATCTGGAAGAAATACATAACTATGAAATTAATATGGTGGCTGAGAATCCTGACGTTTTGGGCTACAATATCGACAGCAAGCTTATTATTTGGCCAGAAAGAAGAGCACAAGCTATAAAAGTTAAAGAGTTTTTAGATTCTGGCGGAGATATAAATATAATATCAGAGCGACTTGGGCAGCCAGCGGAGCGAATACAGGAGGCAATAAATGAAGAGCTTCTAAAAGACCAATTACTGGATGATACTTTAGCAAAGTTACCAGAGGGGGTAAAATTGAGAATCACTCCACATGCTCCACAGTCGGCGTTTTCGGTAGCAAATTCAGAAAAGTTTGTGAATGAAAAGGGTGAAAACAGATTTTATATTAATAGCGACGTAATGTCGCAAGTTAGAAAAATCAGAGAGAAAGCTGCTGGATCAGAGCTGCTGGTTGTTATGAACCAACTACATAAAAGTGAGGACGGTAAACTGACTAGTAATATCCCAGAAAACCCATCGGATTATATTTTGCTGTGCCATAGTTTTGTGGAGCAAAGTGGATATTCTGAACAGGCTGGAAAAGGATTAGTTTTAGAGCTTGGAAATGAATGTAATATGAGTCACGAAAGTAATGGTTTTTTATTTAAAACTGAAGCCTTTGCTGACACGGTTGATGCGGAAGCTTATGCAAATCTTTATTTTGAGACTGCAAAAGCCTTAAAAATCTCTTTTCCTGATATTAAATTATCACTAACTGGCACCGCGTTTTATGATTATGATTTTACGAAGCAAGTCATAGACAAAATTGAGGCCAGAAAAGTTGCTGATGAGCTAGTAAAAGATACTAAACTAATTGATGTTATTAGTTTTCATCCATATAGGAAAACCGTTGAAAGCCCCGCTCCTTTTATGAGTAAAGGAAAAGGACTTAGTGAATCTGAGCTAAGAGAAAGGTCAAAAAGATACTGGCAGTCTCTTAGTAATGAAGAAAAAGATACGATTAAAGGTGAAATACTTAGCAGCTTACTTGATGAAGAAAGGGTTGCTGTTTCCGGATTATCTAGTGAGGAAATTGAGAATAGCATTGCGTATAGGACGTATGCTAACTTTGATTGTCAATTAAAGGCATTGAGGAATATTGCCGATCAAATAGGTGCTGAAGTCACTGTCGGAGAAATAAGTTTTTATGCAGGAGAATGGGGGGAGTCGGTTAACGAAAATGAACAAGAGAAAAATGCAATCTATGGACGCGAGAAAGGATATATAAGCTTCTTGTGGCCTGGGGAGCAAATAGTAAAACATGAAAACCCAGAGCGGCGTAAAGCACTGGAAGTTTGAGTGAAATGATGTGATTATGTTATCGAAATTATTCTTCCCTATTGAGACGCCTAGTCTGGAATTTGTGGTATAACTTATAATAAGAATTTTTATAATTTCATTGTGGAGAAATAGCTTAATGGGCCTATTTAGCAAAGAGGCTCCGGCCGCTCTTAAAACGCCGGAAGTCCTAGATAATGTCAACCGAAAAGTTATCGACGACCTAAAAGAAACAATCCGAAAAAATAGCAAGGTTTCGATTGCGGCGGCCTCTTTCTCTATCTACGCTTTTTGCCGATAAATATGCAGACTTTAGAGCAATAGTATTGTAAATGAAAAAGCACGGAGAGTCTCGTGCTTTTCTTTGGGAGATTTGGTTTCTTTTAAGCTCTCTGGATATTGTTGAAACATTGCGCCCTAGGTTTTTGACTATCTCGTGAATGCTTTTTGAATTTTTGCGCAATTTTTCAATTACTACTCGTTCTTCATACGAAAGTTGTGTATACTTTTTAACTTAGACAGTAACTTGTAGTTTTACGATGGATGTACTATATAATATATAACTTGTGAATAAATGGAGCATTACAATTATGCAAATGAGCGAAAGTAGATTAAGCGATGTTATTTCAAAATATCAAATGCCAGAAGGCCGATATTCAGTAGAAGGAGAAGGCTCTTTTGGTGAGAGTGAATTCTTCTGGGTTATCAAAAATCAGTCGACTAATCAAAAATATCTACTAGTGAATACTTACTCACATCATGGTGTCGAGGCTGAGCTTGAGTGTTATCGTGAGGGAGGATTCGAAAATTTAGAGGCTATCCCAAGAAGAATTGAAACTTTGGAAATCGCAAGTTATGCGGATGACGAAATTTCTAAATATTTATTTGGGATGTTTTCGCTTTTTGAAATTAAATCATAAAAAAGAGGAGTATAAAATACTCCTCAATAAAATGGTTTCCAAGAATTATGGGCATATGCTTTTATCCCAGATGGTGATATATTCAGTGTTTGGTTCTCTTAAAAACACAATATTCCCACTTGAATTTTGAATGATCGCATGGCCGTGTCCAGGTCCATCTGGTACGCCGTTGGCACCACCGAATAAGTAATCGGTAAATTCGTGAGGCTTCTTTCTATTCGGGTATTTCTTAGCGGGATACCCCATAAAAATTAGACCAACTTCGATTTTTTCTGGCGATATAATCTCGACACTCGAACCGATACGCCCCTCATATCCACCTAAATCGATGGCGACATGCCAGAATCCACCTCGTGGGATGACAACATAGTACGGGCTACGAGTAATATACCCACCTAGATACATGAACGAAATGTCCATTTTGTAGTACATAAAATTAGCGAAATCCAGGACGCATACATTTGCAGCAACATCAAGAGAAACGACAACCGTTGTACCTTCTACAAGATAACCTAAATCATAATGTACGAAATCCAATCCATACACCCCCTTTCATAATCACAATGAATAAACCTATTGGTAAGGAACTTTTTGTTTTAAATAACAAAACAAAAATTATGAGCATCTTAGATTGCTCTGATTTTATTATAATACAAAAATAAAATATGCCAAAATCCCTATTAAGGTTCTGAGTTAATGCGACTAGACTCAGAAAACAGATTAAAAAATTAATCATGATCACAAAAACAAGGCCAAATTATTGACGTTTCTGTTTTAATTTGATAATATGAGTATATCGAAGTTCTTGCACGGCGCCGAAGGTACCTACCGCAGGAGCTTCTTTTTTGGTTCGTAGTATGATATGGTGAAGGGTATGAATTAGTCCTCCATATAGTTTCGGCTATATGCAGCAATCGGGCTGATTTTTGAGCGCATTATGATATGATTAAACTAATAGTAAATAATTTAATCCAAAAAATATGGTAATTAATACACTTAGAAACCTCGATCAGGCGACGGATGGTGTATCCGATATGACGATCCCGGAACAAATGCCTTCGTTTGAAGATCACATACAAAGAAAAGACTTCTCCGACAAAAGGCGTAATTTTGAAAAACCGCAAGACAATTCCGATATAGTCGCTTCCACAGTAGTAGCATATATTCATTCAGACCTTACGAAGAAAAATGATTTCTATGGAAAGATAATGAAAAGTGAATCCGAAAGATGGTATCCTGGCATCAGAGGAACTAGAACTAGGGCCGCCGCTGAATTTGAAACATCGATGTTTGAAGAATGGAAACAAAATCTTCTAAACATGAACGGAAAGACTGCGGTAAAAAAATATGGAGAGAATCCAAAAACCATCGAATCGCTCAAAAAATTACATAATTATCTGATAAGTGGAAATGATCCGAAAAATATGCCTGAATTTTTGACATATTGTTTTGATGGCGATGATGACGGCTTTAACGTTGCAATACGACACCTGACCTATAACCACGACAGCGGAGGCGGCTGGAACTATTATTCGTCAAAAAATGAAAAAGTTGGGTTAGAACAACCGATTCGTGCTGATGGACGACTTTATTTGAATGCTGAACCGATGGATACTTACGACATTGCTGGCAAATTTGTATCTACTTGCAGAGAATCTGGGCTTCCGTACGAGTTCAAGATAAATCAATTTGCGGATCGTGCCGATGCAATGGTATTTTATATTGATAATGGTAATTTTGACGGGTATTTTGGAATTTTAAACAAGATACTCGCTGAGAATCCGCAAATTAAGAAACGTATAGGCAAACCACCTCGCTTAACAGAAAAAGTAAATGATGTAATAGGGTATGGCGATGAAAATGGCGGTATGTCATATAACGACCGCATGTGCACAAAATTTCAGACGGCTATCGAGCAGGTCTCTGCAGATCAAGCCGCCGTTGCGCCATCACTGTCAGTTCAAGAGCGCGCCAAGGTACTCTATGCTAATTTCCATGAACAATTTATTACTGCGATACAAGAGAAATTGCAAAAATAACTAAGCGGAGAAATCTCAATGATATAGAATAAGTTCTAAGTTTTAAATTTTAAAAATAAAAATAGAGTTCTTCGAACTCTTCTTTTTTATTTCTTCTCATGGAGCCGCCTAGTATAAATACAGTCGTCCCATTCGTCGAAATAAAAATAGAACATAAATGTTCTATTTGTTTTTTCTCCTCATGGAGCCGCCTTCGAGATTTGAACTCGAGACCCCTTCCTTACCATGGAAGTGCTCTACCACTGAGCTAAGGCGGCATTTTCTCGTGTTTTGATTATAGCATAGACTACAGTCTTACGGAAGTAGGAAAATTATTAGATAAAGAAAAGCCCCCGGAATGAACCGGGGGTAAAGTTGGAAATGTTTTTTGGTGGGGCGGGGTTAGATAGTTTTCCATTCCTCAAGGTCTACTACCATGCGACTATCTTCAAAAGATAGACTGAATGGCATGTCGAGACCAAGACTCTCATAGAGCTCTTCGACCTCTTGCTGGTCGGCCTCGAAAACCTGGCCGTTATGAACCACATAGAATGTAGGTTCATAGTTATATCCAGAGCCTCCCCAGGTGACGCGAAAAACGTCGCCTTCATTGGCTTTTACCAAGACAACGTCCCAGTAGCCAATACGGCCGGCGTCACCGTCAGCTCCGTTGCCGCGAGCGATAAGCTCCACCTCTTGACCAACAGGAGTCTTGATGACTCCGTTGCCTCGGCGAGTGTAGCCACGCTCGCTAGATAAGGCCAAATACATGTCCTTATCTTTGCCGCGGTTAATGCGCGGTTTGCCAGCCTTTGACAAGCCAATCGTGAGATCGGTCCTCAAACCACCAACAGCTCCTTCCAACCCTTGCGGAGTTGGTAGAAAGATCTGTTGGCGACCGCGGCCGTGTTCGCCTAACGAGATGCCTTCTACGGTCCCGAATTTGAACTCTCTTGCTGTTACCTCTGTAGTCTTGTTAATATAAAACATAAAAACCTCCTTCCCCTATAGGGGATATGTCAATGCTCTTGTAGAATTAAGGGGATTTTCCCCACATTGATCACTACTCTAAGTAGTATAAAACCAACCAGAAATGATTAGCTTGATACTACCCAGAGTAACTTAAAAGAGGATCCAACTTTATTAAGGTACGAATGTCTTTTTTTGACGCTATTTATTATGACATAAAACTTGATATATTTCAAGGCAACGAGTACATTGTTTGTTTAGAGTTGTTCCTTAAAATAGAACCGAAGTAGCGCTATTGATTCCCTTTATGCTTGGTGTTATGATTTATTTATGAAAAAAGAATCTGCCCCCAATCGTATTGAGTCTGTATCAAAAATCTATGAATATGGAAAAGAAAATCTAGAGGGGTATGAGTATCTTGATCGATTTGAAGGGTTAACTTTAAAGCAGGAAGCGTGTCTTGATGGACTGATTGGGAAACTGTCAGAACTATATAGTAAAAGAAATGGACAGTGGCTTTCGAACTTCTTAAAAGAAGAAGAAAGTAACGAATGGAATCGTGACTATGAGACGGGAAACTTTACTTATATCGAAGACTTGAGAAAATCTGAGGTTTCTAATGTTCATGATTTTGCAAGATGGTATGATTATGCAATGCAGAGGTATGCCAGAGAGTATTTTCTACCAGCTGCAAACCGACATGATGAAACATACATAAATGCAGTACAGAAATTAGTCTCGGATGGTGTATTGCCAGAGTCTACTACTCAGAAAATGTCTAGATTTGCCGAACATAAAATAAAATATCGCGTGGTGGATGTTTTTCGAGAACGAGATAATGCTGGTTGTTGCACATCGCTTGATGTGTATATGGAACTTCATAATGACACGAATAGTTTTTATCCAGAGATTACCTATGCGATGGATACTGGTTTTGGGCCTAATAAATTGTCTAGTGATGATGATGTTAGCAAATTGGATAATAATGCATTTAAGCATGTCTTGGATCATGAAAAAACGCATATTATCACGAGAAATATCTTTGAATTGGATTTTAAAAGCGATCGGAAGGATGATGTTTTTGAGGCAAACCGGATTATCAATGAAGCGAGCGTGGAATGGCTAACTCTACTCATGAATGACAGTGCGACATTAGAGCAGGCGTGTAATACGGATATCCTTAGCTATGGTTTTAATGCTGGTGCTCCGTACTCGTTAGAGAGAAAAACTTTGGATGCATTACTTCAAGAAGGCGACGAAAAGATCTCGCCAGAAACAATATTCTTGCTTTGCGGAAATGAAAATATTAATAATATTCGTGCAAAAGTTTTTAGTGAATTTCAAAAGGCTTATCCTGAGATTGAAACTGAACTTGATTTAGTTGATCGAATTTTGGAGCGCTTTAACTGGATTAGTTATCAAGATAAGTTGAAAAAAGAAGCCAAGTAAAGGCTTCTTTTTTTACAAAAAAATAAGACCAGAGTTGGTCTTAAAATGGTGCTGGAGGTAGGACTCGAACCTACGAAGGTGTAACCCGAGAGATTTACAGTCTCTTGTCATTGCCGCTAGACTACTCCAGCAATGCTAGGCTGTCGTTCGCACTCCGTCCTAGCGCACTCAAGGTATTTGGCTCGCGCCAAGCATACTTTGAATAAATGTATTATAGCAATTTAGAGTGGGTTTTTCAAGTTTTTCATGACAGATTTATAAAAAAACGCCGGATTGATCCGGCGTATATTGTGTACCTTAGAAATTTTTTATCGAACAACTTTTCTCTCCCAAGGATAGGGGTAGTCTGTAACTTTGGATTGCCCAAAGAGTTTTTGGACACCCTGCATATAAAGCTGCGAGTCATTGGGGTCGGACATGGTTCCATGTTTACAGTTAATATACTGAATAATTGCCTGTGGATAGTAATTCTCTATTGCTTGGTTGTCAAGAAATTGATCGAACCTACTCAAGAGAATTTTACGTGGCTGATTCTTTAGACGCATACTTTCTGATGGCTTAAGATGTTTCATGTCATAGATTTGATCCGCAATTAGAGCAATCGAGTAATAGTTATGGTCGCTTGCAATAACTGGTACAAATGACAACCACCCGAGGGCATACTCCAGAGCAAACAGAAATGGAGTACAGATAGCGATAATCGTTCTATATTTTCGGTTAAGAAAACTATTGTAGGTACAAGGGTTGATGGCAATAACCTGATCAAATGTTTCTTCAATCGGTGCAACGATTTGATCGCCCAGCGAAATACTGACGGCAATGTTTTCGACTTTCTTCCCTGTTGCAGTTATTTCTTTGGTGACCCTTGAAACCTTATCGAACAACTGGTCTGTGTAGGCCTCTGCATCGTAGCCAAAATTATCGTATTGCATATAGTACAGATGACAATTGGGCTTTAATAATTTGTCCAAAAAAACGAAGGACAGGATCGGTTCATTTAAAAAACCATGTGCCAAGAAGTAATTTGTAATAGTATTATCTTCTTCGGCTGACTCGTTTTTTATAGACTTAAAGACGAACTGCTTGACATGAATGAATCGTTCATTGTCATTTTCTGAAAGTAGTCTATAGAACTTATAGATTGCTGCGGTAGCCACATTGAGGGATAATATGACTAAAACTAAGATTTTAATTGTCATTATAATGACCTCCTTCTAGGTACTGTTAAGGTACAAAATATGAAGATATTATAATATGAAACCTGTATTTAGTCAAAAAAAGATACCTCGGATGAGGTATCCCTTTTTTAATTTGAGCTCTTTTTGTATTCTTGGTATTTATCGGTTTTTGTCGACTTTTGAAATTCAGTTTTTATGGTTTCGAGAATCTGTTTTTGTGTTTTGGCGTCTGACTCAGAGTAGCCCGAGAAGGTTTTATTGCCGATGATAAAGTAGGGGACACCTTTTGGCGTTTCGCCAAGAAATTTACCAAAGTTTTTCATCAGAGTGAGGTTGTCGGAATTTTTCCAGACTTCTAATGTGTATAAGTTGGCCATTTTTTCTACTTCGGAGCGATGCTGATTGAAGAATTCGGCCAGATGCTTGCAGTGTGGACAACCGTCTCCCCAAAAGATATAAATATTTACCTTATCTTCCGAGCTTTTAATGTCTGATTCGGTCATTTTAGCAAATTCGGCATTTGACCCTTGTGATGAGGTAGTATTTGTGTGACCATTTTTAGTACTAGTGGATTGGCTAAGTGTATTACTTACGTAAATCATCATACTTAGTAAAAGAAGAGTAACTACGGAGACTATTAGGATGATAGTGTGTTTGCTGGACTTATTTTGCATTGAAGTATTTACCTGTATTATATAATTTACCATTATACTCGATATAGACAGAATAATTGCCACGAAGCCCATCTTTATTGATGTATTTTGTAACATTGATCCCATTTTGATTTTCGTCTTCAGAGAATACGTCTACGCAGAGAGCAGTGTAAGGATGCTTGCTGACGGGGACTTGATAAAGATTGGTGTAGAAATTGCGGTAAAGTCCAACACGTACGTTATCTTCTCGATGAAAACGTCCAGAAAAGACGAGCCGATCTTCTTCGTTTTTTAGTGTAATGTCGTGGCGTTTTAGAAAGTCTTGATCGACTTCAGTATTTGTGATGAAGCCCTGTTTTCTCTCTTCGGGATCAGTGAAGTCGAGAGTACCAAGTTGCTTGGCGCCTTGCATGGTATAGTTTACGCCAGCATATGGATCCATTTTTTCGACACGGTAATTATTGGTTGGAATATGTAGTTCAAAAATGACTTGATTATTTAGTAGTTCCACGGTATTTGATAGAAGCTCGACGTGGCCGGTAGTGAGGCCGGCAGGCTGGTTTGAGGGGGTGCCATCTGATTTGACAATGCCACCGGAAAGAACTAGATAGTGGTTTTGGCTAAGCAGGTCAAAATCTGAAATGTATGGAGAATAGAAGTCGCTTCCCCGTTCTTTGCCATACTGCCAAACTTGTTCGACGGTTTTTTGCGCTGCATCTATCTTGTAGACTACGGCTCGCGAGTATGAATTGCTAGCTTTAATATAGGACTCTGGGGTCTTGGATTTATTATTGCCATTATCAAAGAGTGTGAGATATCCGTCTGGGGTGATTTTTGCGGCGTGTTGACTCCATTGATATTCAAAATTCTGTCCAATTGGCTTGAGGAAATATTTCTGATAAAAGGAAGACCAATTTGTGGGGTCGCCTAAAATCCAGTTAATGTCGGTAGTGGTATAGTTGATGCTGATTACAGCATCTTGGTGTCGACCGGATAAAATTAATGAGTCAGAGTTTTTGTCATAGTAGACAGAGTTGTTGTGGAACCAGTCATATTCGGTCCAATTCTCGTTTTTGCCATCATCTTTTTTGAGAATCTTTTGAAGGTCAACTCTTTTGACGACTTGGCCAGTTTTACGATCAAGCTCTACGATATAATCTTCGACAGTATGGTTTTGGTTACTAAAGTTATTGGAAGCTACTATTAGATTGCCATTTTCTAGCTCAAAATAATCATGATGGTAACCGCCAGGTAGTGAATATTCGGCATAAATTTTGCCTAGTAAATCAATCTCATAGAGACCGGTCATATAGTACGGCGGATTTATTAAGCGTTCAGTACTAATAAGAAGATGTCCGTTATTCAATTTTGTGTTTTCCCAAAGGGCTGTATTTTTAAGATACCACCTAAGGTCGCCATTAATATCATAGGCGGTCATATAATTATTTTTTGTAGCTGGGCTAAAGAAATAAAAATCTGAGCTTAATTTGGATTTATCGGAGCTAACTAGGGTAGCTTTTGGGAGATTTTCGGGAAGGGGTTCAGTTTTAATTTCAAACTCTCGATCAATGGTTTCAACAATATTTTTTAGATTTGGTTGACTCTCTTTTTGGAGCTCTTGATTTATTTCGTGGTTGACTGGAGTAAATTGATTTCCTACTTCAGTGATATGTTGCGATTCGTATTGCTCAAGTTTTTTGGCGGCGCTATGTTCATCGATTACATTGCCAGAACGAGCAATTGAGGCGTTGGTTTTTTGTTCTCCAGTTTTGACTGGAGCCTCATAAGTGATCCTAATTTTATTGATGGTATCAGGATATAGCCCATAGATTGGGAGGTAATGCTTCTTAGCCTTAACAAAATCATGGGAGAGGGTGGTCTTTGGATCTTTTCCTTGGATAGTGACAGTCGGGGAGACCTCTTCTTCGGTTTCAAAGATTATTAAGGCGGTGAGAGGTGAGGTTTTGTAGGGGTTTAAAATTATATTAGGATTTTTTATGGTGTGGCCTGTGGAAGTGAAATCTTTTTCGTATTCTTTTTGTAAGGCTATTTGACCTGGACTAAGTTTGATGAGGTCGGTATTTTCTCCACGATTACTGAGATGGGCGAGACAAAAAACGAGTGAAACGAAAATAACAAGAAAAACCATGAAGTGTGCGGTGAAATAGGCTGGTTTTTTGAATTTTTGCGTCAAACGAACGCGAATTTTGGAATTTTTTGCTTGTTTTTGTTGCTTTAGCTTAAGCGAAAGATCTGAAATAGTTTCAGTCCGCTCATTACGAGTACCTGTATTACTCATGACCACCTCCAGTTATTTATATAATTTTAGCATAAAAGATTAAAAAAATAAAAATAGAGTTCTTCGAACTCTTCTTTTTTCTTTCTCCTCATGGAGCCGTGTGTCGGCTCTGCCCCGACGACCTGCCGCTTACAAGGCGGCTGCTCTACTAACTGAGCTAACACGGCTTATGAGTTTATTTTAACAGAGATTTTTTATTATCACAAGGGGCATTTGCAGCTTTTTCTCTATTTTTAATTTAGACACGGATGGATACTATAAACAGTATATTTCAGGTGCTATTGAATAATGCGTGGACGATTATTGGAATGATGATTGCTCGATGTAGTAGTACTGAGCTTCTTCTGCCTGAGGGTGGTATTATTAATCTCATTCGTTGCGGCCACGGTTTTGTTCTTTATTAATTCTTGCGCGGAGCGATTTTTGTGGATGGAAGAGATAGCGGCTTTTTTAATAGCGTTAATCGGAGCGCTGGCACGAGGATAGATGATTTTTGGTTGTGGACGTGGGCGAACCCTGGCTGGCTCTTTAACTTTTTTCTCTTTCTTTTTTGTCTTTTCAAGTTCAGCCTTTTTTAATGCGTCCTCGGCGATTTGCTGCTCAATGCGTGCGGTGGTGATATCGATATTCTCTTGATCCCCCGCCTCTTCGTAGATACTAAGAATTTGCCTTAATGTTGTAGTAGATTTATCAAGATTGTAGGCTGATTCAAGAGCTTCAATGGCGGCTTTTTTGTGGCCAAGTTTTTCTTCGGCTTTTGCTAAAGCTAGGAAACGAGCTGCTACTGTACTATCGAGTTTAAGTGCTTGTTGAAATGCCATGGAGGCTTTTTCGTAGGAGCCGGTCTCAAGATAGATTAATCCCACGTTATGTAATGACATTGGGTTATTATCAAGAGATTGTGCGATTTCAAAACATTCGATAGCTTCGTCAAAATTTTGCGCCTTAGCATAAAGAATGCCGAGACGGTTATACGCTGCAGCGTTGGTTTCGTCGAGTTTTAAGATAGTGAGGAGGGCTTTTTCCGCGCGAAGGGTCTTGCGGCTGTTCATACTGTCTTTGGCTATAGTCCAGAGCTTCTTGATCTCTGCATCGTATTTAGTGTTCTCCTTATTGGAAGACTTTTTGATAGCAAGAACTGGCTCGAAAAATGCGAGAAAGATGGCAAAACTTAAAATCAGCAATGCGCCTAACATATTGTCTTATTTTAACATATTTTGATAGATTTAGAAAATTTTAGATTAAATTTGCGAGAAGTTGTAGCTTCTTATTGCCATTTTTAGAGATATTTTGATATGCCAGATCTAGCCCTGTAATTTTTTTCAAAAAAAGTTGATTGTTGGTTTTATAGAAGGACTTATATGCAAGCTCAATGGTGGTTTCAATGATTTTCAGGATGAATGCTTTATCATTATCAGAATCTGGATCAGATTTTTTGGGTTTTCTTTTTACGAGCTCTTCTGCTAGATGCACAAGTTGGTCTTTGTCGGCGACTAGAAGTTTTTTTGCGTAGTCTAAAATTTCTGGAGGAACGTCTGGAGGTGATACGAGATTACCAGTGGTTTTTAGATAGAAAAGCATGGCCCTTGAGCGTATGGTGGGGAGCAATTGAAAGGGTTTTTGGGTGAGAAGTAAGATATGAATATGTTCACCAGGTTCTTCAATAGTTTTTAGCAAGACATTACTAGATTTTTCGGAAAGCAGTTCAGCGTGACGGATGACAAGATAAAGCTCTTTGGTTTGTTTATTCCTGGTGAGCTGCAATAATTCTCTAACTTCGTCAATTTGTGAGTCGATTGAATCCGCGTTAAGGGATAGCGACACTTGAGGCGTTAGATTAAGTTTGATGTCTGGATTAACTACAAAAATAGTGGTAGAGAAAGCGTGGGAGATTTGAGGGATTTTTTCTGGTGAATCAATAAACATCTTGATTTTATTGTAACGTAAAATGTGTCGAAGAAGTGGTTTTTAATCGAAGAGATTAAATTCTGGAGGAAGTGGGGCTTCAAAAATCTGTCGATTACTGGTGGGGATGGTGATTTCAAGTGCTTTGGCATGGAGGTAGAGTCGATCGGTGGAATCTGGCTTTGCCGAACCATAGACGCGATCTCCGACAATTGGCGTACCTAGATATTTGAGATGGACACGTAACTGATGAGTGCGGCCAGTGGTTGGTTTAAGTTCGATTAATGAATAAGTTTTTCCCTCTTTAAATTCATGTCCAGAGAAATCGGAGTTTGCGAAAACTTTTTTGAGGTTCAGAAGATCCGAGTGAGTGAATTTCTTGGTTTTTAAGACTTGGTAAAAAGTTTCAGATTCTTTGCCGCCAGCCTCTACAATAAAGGTGGTTGGGTGTTTGAGATTTCTGGCAATGGGAAGATTGATGACAGCAGTAGTTAATTTAGGGCAACCCTCAACAATGGCATAGTAAGTTTTGTGGGTTTTTCTATCTTGGAATTGTTTTCTTAGGAGCGTTTGAGTGGAAGCATCTTTAGCAAGAATAACAATACCGCTAGTGTCGCGATCTAAGCGATGAACAAGTAAGCCAAAATCTTCTAAGGTTGGCTCAAGACAGTAATCACCTTTGGCCATACTGAGTAAACCGGCTGGCTTATCGAAGACCACTACATGTTCATCTTCATAAATTGTGGTAGGGCGAACTTTATCAGCTTCTTGTTGTTTTAGATTGGCATTTGTAAGGGTTTTCGGGAGGATTAATTCAATAACTGAATCTTCGGTGAGTGGCGTATTTGGCTTGGTGGCTACCTTGCCGTCAACCTGGACATAGCCAAGCTTAATGAATGATTGAAGGGTGTTGCGATTGTAATCTGGGTATTTCTCAACAAGGGTATGATCTAGGCGAATACGTGGTTTCTTGGTATCTCTTTCCGTCAAAACAAGATCGCCATTAATAACGCGAGAAAGTGAGGGCTTACTAAATTTTTTACCAGTTCGATACATTGCTTATATTATAATATATTTATATTTAAAATCAAGCTTAAGCTACCTGAGACCAATAGATTTTTGCACCTTAAAGAGTGTCTGATTGGCTTTTTGTGTAGCATAAGCTTCGCCTTCAGCTAATAGGTCAAGAATGGTTTGATCAGGAATATTGTCGGCTTTTGTCTGAAAATCAGAGAGGAAATTCGATACCGTGCTTGCTACTTGTTTTTTGAAGTCTCCATAACGACTTTGATTGGACCATTTTTCAATAACAGTAGATAGTGGCTGATCGCTAAGTAATGCTTCAATTTGTAAGAGATTGGAGATACCTGGTTGATTTTGGAAATCAAAATTGATATTCGCCAAAGAATCGGTGGTGGCGGACATAATTTTCTTAGCGGCCTGTGCAGGGGTATCTGACATCATAATTTTACTATTATCAGAATCGCTGGATTTACTCATTTTCTTTTCTGGATTCTGCAAATCGCGGATACGAAGACCAGAAGGAGTGTCTTTATCTTGATTACTGAAAGTATTACCCAGTGTCTCCATGAATTTAATTTGATCTGTGGTTTTTTCGGGAATTGTAAAAATTTCACCATACTTACGGTTGAAACGTTCTGCAATATTGCGTGTGAGTTCTAGATGTTGGAATTGATCTTCACCGACTGGTATATAATTTGCGTCATAGAGTAGAATATCGGCGGCCATGAGAATTGGATAATTGAAGATACCAACGTTGGTTGAACTGTCATTATTTTGACTTTTTTCTTTGTATTGAGTCATACGTAATGCTTCACCCATTGAGGTGTAGCAATCGAGAATCCAACAAAGTTCAGAGTGCGCAGGAATGTAAGATTGGCGGTAGATATGGATATTAGGATTAATTTTGAGGCCAGCTGCAAGATAATATTTTAGTTCGCGGATAGTGTTTTGTTGTAGATTTCCATCGATGCTACTAATGATTGAATGTAGATCAGGGATAAAGATATTAACGTGATGAGTCTCAGAGTATTTATTGGCTAAACGCACCATGGGAAGAAGGGCGCCTAGAAAATTTCCGAGGGTTATTTCGGAATTAATGCGAATGCCAGTGAGAATTGTTTTCATAGTTTCTCCTTGTGGAAGTTAATTAATCTTGATAGAAGAATGGATGTCCACTACTATAGAAAATTATACTTTAAATCTTGGGCTTGGCAAGTTTACTATAATTTATAGATTTTAATTTCGGGATAAGGGCTAATAGACAATAAAGCTTAGATAAAAAAGCCTCTATAAAAGAGGCTAAAACGAGTGAATTTATTGGTTATGCAGGTTCTTTAAAAAGTGGGATAGTTCTATTATTGTTCTCCTTGATGTTGGCCAGTATGTACTGGTGACGGAAACGATCAATGATGTCCATGATGGATAGCCCAGCTTCGTGATCACCGTCAAATTTTACAACCAGAGTATAGCCATTTGGTGCGCCTTGCAATTCTATGAATTTACAATGGTAGCCGATTAGCATGGACCTGAGGTTGCTTTGGTTTCTTCTTGATACTTCCACATTTGCGATTAACTTCATACGCATATAATTCACCTCCTAAGGTACTCCCCGTTTTGTCAGTAGTATATCAGATATATAGGAAATAAAAAAGATCTGATTTTGCAGATCTTAGGATATGGTGGAGCATAAGGGATTCAAACCCTTGACCTCATCAATGCGAATGATGCGCTCTATCAGCTGAGCTAATGCCCCACATATCTTTAGTATACTATAAAATCTAGTTTTCGCGGATGGCTTTAATAATTTGGCGTAGATTTGGCTTAGTGCCATACATTAAAACACCGACGCGATAGATTTTTGCAGCAATAATGCCAATTAAGCCGGTTGAAACTAGAAGGATGATAATTGAGCCAAGAATCTGGATAAAGGGGACTTCGCTCATGGCAATGCGAGTAAACATGGCCATAGAAGAGGTCAATGGGAAGAAGGAGAGGAATTGCATGGTGGGATTGTTAATGTCGGTAGAGTTCATGGCTGATGAAGTAATAACAAAACCAACGGCGAAAATCATCTGGACAAGTAGGAGAGCAGAGGACATATCTTCAACTTTAGAGACGGTAGAACCCATAGCGCCGAAGAGGAAGGAGTAAATTAGGAAGCCGAGAATGAAGAAAATAATAGCGTAGACTACTAGTGAGCCTGGAATATTGAAAAGGATGCCAACGAGAGGGTTCTTCTCAAAATAGGAGGCGTTGTATTGGTAGGAGAGGATAGCGAAGCCAAAGATGACTAATAGTTGAGAAAGACTGGCGGTAAAAGCGGCCATGATTTTACCAAACATTAAAGATGCTGGCTTGGCGCTAGTAATTAAGACTTCCATGGCGCGTGAGGTTTTTTCGGTGATAACACTCATGGCAACTTTTTGGCCAAAAAGCATTATAACTAGGTAGAGAACAAAAGTCATGATGTAGGCGTACCAGAAGTTCTTGCTGCCTCCTTCGTCGATATTCTCTATCTGATGATTGATGGTAAGGTCCTGAAGACCAGCAATCTGGGAGGCACTGAGGCCATGTTTTTGTAGATAATTACTAGTATAGAGTCTTTTTAGTGTCTCGTTCATGATTTCAATGTTTGGATCTTCTAGCAAGGCAACATTAGTGAGATAGGTGAAGGATTTTAGGTCACTACTAACTAAGAAGGCAGAGGAGACAGTCTGGTCTTTTAGCTGCTTTTTAATTTCGTCCGTATCGTCGTATGTAATTTTGACATCTTTCTGTGGAAAACTACTTATAAATGCAGGTAGTAAGGATTCAAGATCTTTACGATCCGATTTTATAAGGATGACAGTTTTCTGCTCTTCGTTTGAGTGAGATGATTCGTTGGTCTTAATGGTTGCCTGGATTCTTGGCATAAAGAGCCCGCCAACTACGAGTAGGGTGAGAACCAAAGTGGTAATTAAAAAAACCTTATCTTTAAAATACTTGGTTAGTTCGTGTGTAAAAATTGTGAGAAATTGTTTCATATTAGGCCCTTTCATTACCTTCAGATTGTTTAATTTCAGCGATTTCCTTTTCGTCGCCTGCGTATTCGACAAAGATGTCGTTCAAGGTTGGCTCCATAATACCGATACTGTCGATATCGTATTCCTTGATTAGTTTCTGCATCGTCTTTTGTTTATCTTCCGGTTTCTTGAGATGTAATATAATATTTCCGAAATTATCTTTCTCAGCTTGCTCCGGGAAGGTGTCTAAAATTTGCTTTTCATCCTTAGACGAGATTAGGAGTTTGTCTCGCTGATAGCTCTGCTTGATCTTCTTTATGTTGCCCGAGATCATGATTTCACCATTTTTAAGGATTAAGATATCATCACAAAATTCCTCAATGTAATTCATTTGATGACTGGAGAAAATAACAATCTTATTCTGTTTGACTTGCTCTTTAACCACGTTTTCTAGAAGTTTGGCATTGACTGGATCGAGGCCAGAAAATGGCTCATCAAAAACTACAATATCTGGATCATGAGCGATACTCGAGATGAGCTGGATCTTTTGTTGATTCCCTTTTGAGAGCGTGTCAAGACGTTTGTCTTTATACTCAGTCATATTGAGAAAATCGAGCCAATAGTTAACTGACTTGATGGCATCTTTTTTATCCATTCCTTTTAGTGTTGCAAAATAAATAAGCTGGTCGAAGATTTTTTCTTTAGGATAAAGGCCGCGCTCCTCCGGAAGATAACCAAAACTGACAGTTTGATAATTGATTGGTTTGTCGTCGACATAAATTTCGCCTGAGGTAGATTTAAATACATTCATCAAGATACGAATGGTAGTGGTTTTACCGGCTCCGTTGCGGCCAAGTAGACCAAAGGCATGCCCACTTTTTACGGTGAAACTGATATTATTAAGCGCAGTTTTTTGCCCGAAGATCTTTTTGATATTTTTAAATTCAAGTTTCATTAATAGCTTCCTTTCTTAATTATTTATAATGGCGGGTACTGGAAATTTTAGGGATAATTCAATAACTGCTTGATGGATTTTGCTTAGTTGATTTTGGATGTCAGGTTGATTCAACCCTTCTTCGTTTTTTGCTTTCAGACAGAGATCCATCACTTGTTTCATCCAGTCTGCAATCTGCTGCATTTCGGACTCCTTCATGCCTCGTGTGGTGATGGCTGGAGTACCAAGACGGACACCCGAAGGACGGAAGGCGCCACCTTTATCACCTGGCACAGCATTAGCGTTTAGGGTAAGTCCAACGAGATCAAGTGCGCGTTCGTAGAATTTTCCGTCAATGCCAAAACTTTTTTGGACATTGATTAGAACTAAATGATTATCTGTGCCGCCGCCTTGTAATGTAAAACCGTGCTTGATTAAACTATTCGCTAGGGCTTTTGCATTGAGGACGATTTGCTTAGCGTATTCTTTAAAGTTCGGCTGTAAGGCTTCAAGGAAGGAAACGGCCTTAGCGGCAATGACATGTTCTAGTGGACCGCCCTGGGTGCCTGGAAAGACGGCACGATCAATAAGGATAGGGATATTTTCTAAAGTATGTTCAGGTTTTTTGAGGGGTGAAGAGACATTACCATTGGAGAGAATAAGTCCGCCACGAGGACCACGTAAAGTTTTATGAGTAGTGGTAGTCATAACGTGAAAACCGTAATCTAAAGGGTTTGGATGGACGCCGCCGGCGATTAGTCCTGCAACGTGAGCCATGTCGGCCATGAGGAGGGCGCCAACTTTTTGTCCGATTTCGGCGATACGCTTGAAATCTGGGATTTTCATGAATGCGGAATAGCCGACTAGTATAATTTTTGGTTGTTCAGTTTCGGCGAGATGTTCAATTTCTTCGTAATTAAGATCACCATCCTCGGTAGTGCCATAAGAGATAAAATTGTAGATTTTGGCAGACCGAGTGACTGGTGAACCATGAGTGAGATGGCCACCGTGGCCAAGATTCATGGCGAGAATTTTATCACCAGGTTGGCACCAGGCAAAATATACGGCTTCGTTAGCATTGGCTCCTGAGTGGGGTTGGACATTGGCATGATCGGCATGAAAAAGCTTCATGGCCCGTTCAATGGCGAGGCGCTCAATGCGGTCAACATTAGTCTGCCCGCCGTAGTAACGGTAATTTGGTAAAACTTGTTCTGAAATTTGATTCTCGTTCCAATTAAAATTGGTCTCGTGATTACGCTGACTAGTTTTCGCTTCTTGCCAGTTTAATCCTTCGAAGGAGGGGTAACCTTCTGAGTATTTATTGGTAAGAATGGAACCCATAGCCTTTAAAACATTAGCGGAAACGTAGTTTTCGCTCGGGATTAATTCGAGTCCTTCGGCCTGGCGAACTTCTTCCTGCTTTATTAAATTAAAGATGGGGTCTTCTTGTGTATTATGAGAAAAATTTGACATAACTATATCCTATTTAAAAAATTATGAACGTTTTTGGTATAAGTTATGGATATAATTTAGATCATGAACACCTTCCTTGTCTTTAATTATATCACTGTTCTGGCCGAGTTTTTCGACTGTGTATTTTGTTTTATCAAAGTCCGGAAAATAAACGTCGGCTTCGGCATCTTCACCGTCTACTTCGGTTAGATAAATCTTGTCACAATGAGGCAAGAATTGTTGGTAAATTGAGCCGCCACCGATAATGAAATATTCCTGGGAATCATTTTGATGATCTTTGATGAACTGGTTTAGGTCATGAAGGACTGTGACTTCTTCGGGGAAAGTTGGCTCTTCGTCTGGTGAAAGTACATAATGTTTTCGACCAGGAAGGAGCCTAGGGAGACTAAGAAAGGTGGTTCGTCCCATAACGACTGGGTACCCCATGGTGGTTTGTTTGAAGAATTTTAGGTCCCCAGGGATATTAAAAACTAATCCGCCTTTTTTGCCTAACTCGCGGTTTTTGCCGATAGCTGCAATAATACTGAAACTCATGTATGCTCCTTTGAAAAATATTAATTACCTTAAAGACTATTCTGTAACCGGCATAATAATGCGACCCTGATGTTTATAGTCAATTAATTGAATGTCTTTTAATTCCTTGGAATTATCAAACTTGAAGAAGTCGTGAATATCAGGATTAATATAGAGAGCTGGTGCTTTGAAGAGTTCACCGTCTTTTTCGATTTTTTCATCCCGACGTCGCAACTGTTCCTCGATACCTGGTATTTGATTTTCATAGATATGAGCATCATTAATCACATAGGTCATAAGACCTGGTTTTAGATTGCAAACCTTGGCGATAAGATGGCAGAGTACGGCATACTGGGTGACGTTGAATGGCATTCCGAGAGGAACGTCGTTTGATCTTACGGTAACGATGAGATTGAGTTTTTGGTTGTTATCTGAAACACTCCATTGAGTATTCCAAACACAAGAAGGGAGGGCAGCGGTTTTGATCCATTCATTTTGCCATAAAGACATGATCATTCGGCGGTTGGTGGGGTCATGTTTAATAGTCTCAATTAGGCCTTGAGTTAATTGATAGCGATTAACGATCCAGCCGTAGGCGGTGCCAATGGTATGGGCAAATTCTTTACCGAAATGTTTGCCTTGATAATTTCCTTCTGCGTCAATTTCCCACTCGTTCCAGATTTTAACTCCGCGTTCTTGTAGCCAACGCACGTCGTTGCTTTGAGCCTGATAGAACCAGAGCATTTCAAGGACGGCGGTTTTGAAGGCAACAAATTTGGTGGTGAGGATGGGAAATTCTTCTGATAAGTCAAATTGTAGGACTTGGTGAGGTAGGCGAATAGTGGTTGTAGGTTTGATGGTCTGAGCTAGGTGATTAGGGAAATTAGACTGGATATCTTGACTAGTTTTTTGATCAAGAACTTTTGGATTTGTAGTGACACGTTCACCAGTGGTGAGAATTTTTTGACATAGCTCTAGATATTGCTCGTCGAACTTGCTCATATGACCTCCATTTTTAATTAGTATAGCATTCGGTTTAGAAATAAAAAAGCCCCAGCAAAGCTGGGACTTAAGAAGGTATGTATTATAGGGCAAGTAATCTAGCCTTTTTAGATTTCCATTGATCAAACCATTCGCCACGTACGTCAATGACTGCTGCTTTTAATATTTTGTAGAATATGTCGTAATAGTAGCAGTTATGTTGATGTATAACGAGACTGGCGGCAAAAATATCTACTAGGGTTTCACTGCCCATAATTTCAGCTATTTTCTCTTCCCCCTCAGATATATGATGATTGTACTTACTGTGCAAGACACCATAATACCCAGATGATTCGTAGATGAGACCACGCAGGATCGCGTCAAGCTTATCTGCTAACTTACATAGATCACGGAATATTCTATCCTCTACTGAAAGCGTATCAGGATCTTGAATGTAGATTTTAAAATCCCTCAGAATCTGCTTACGAAGCTTGCGTTTTGCGTATTTTAACCTTTTCTTCAAGCAGACGTATTCCTTGTTGTCGGCATCAGGATCCCTAAGTGGATTGTCAGGTATATCACCGTTCTCTGTTTCACCAAGATCGTGATACTGCATAAAGAGTATGGCACGATCAAGGATACTCTTGTCGATTTTTTTACCATACCTGTCACGAATTTGTTGGAGTAAAGCTACTGCTCCAAACGAATGTTGTGACAATGTTTCTGGGCATAAAGCCTGATCTGGATGCATTTTCTTGGCAGACCCATAATTTATGAAACCGGAGCGTGGAAATTGATCCATTTTTCTAAAATTGAAATAGTGCCTCCAGATTAAGTTTGGACGTTTTCTGGATTTTTCTTTCCTCTCCATTTTATGGTATAGCTGAGGTGAAATACCGCAGAAATCCTCGTCTGGAGTTAATTTAATTTTATCTGGATCGTAATTCTCTTTTTGCTTTTCGTTATCTGTCATATCAGATACCCCCTTTTCTAAAACCTCGGTTGTAGATACATCCTGATTTGACGTATCTTTGTAACTTATAAATATCGCGTCACCAGAATTCATGACTACGATGTCAGTGCCTTGTTCAGGCGTTAATAAGTAGAGACTAAATTCACCACTGTTGCTAAAATCTATAAAATAATACATAAGATTCCTCCTTTTTAATGTACTTAAGACTCAATAGAAACATCAAGCTTTAGCTTGCTTTCCTCGTGTATTATCTCTGGTATTATATAACTCATAAGCTTTAATCGCAAACATAACCAGGACGATTTTTATGTTTGACTCGAAAGTTTTTAAGCTTGATTTTTTATAGAAATGATATTAGAATATCCCCTAACTTATTGTTCTTTAAAAAAGGAGGTTTAGTTATGGAGAAGAAGGTTTTATTGTCTGAGGATGAAACTGTAAAGACAATCAGTACATTTTTAAGAGGTTTTGCAAGTACTGGAACACATGTGCAGACATTGACGGCGCTTGGCTATGCGAGGTCAAAACATGCGGGTCAGATGAGACGGTCGGGAGACCCATATATCTTGCACCCTCTTAAAGCGGCAACTTTTGCCATTTCAAATGGGATTACGGACGATGTTTTAATTGCTGCTATTATATTACATGATGTGCCGGAGGATACGATGACACCGATCACGGAATTACCATGTAATAGTGAAGTAAAGCATGCGGTAGAATTAATGACTTATCGTCGCTGTGATGGTGAGTCTAAATTGTCGGCAAAGCGCAGATATTACAACGGCTTGATGGAGAGTAAATATGCGCTTTTATGTAAGGCGTATGACAGAGTGAATAATCTGTGGACCTTATGCGATCTCTCGCGAGAGTCGGTGGTAAAAAATATATATGAAACCGAATTCTTCCTGATGCCACTTTTAAAGGACGGGAAAGAATTGTGGCCAGAATTTGCAAACCAAATTAGTGGGCTGAGGGATATTTTCCGTGGCGCTATATATTTTTATGCCAAGGCTTATGGCTTTGAGATGCCAAAGGACGAGCCAACTGACGATGAGTGGTCGGTGATACTTGGTGAATAATGGGAGGATTCTATCCTCCCTTTTTTAGATTTATTATTTCGTGGTTTACGTTTTTTATGGTATAATGTCGTTATTGGGGTATTAGCTCAGCTGATTAGAGCGCTTCGCTGGCAGCGAAGAGGTCAGGAGTTTGAATCTCCTATACTCCACCAGATTGTACTTAAAACTCACCGTATATGGTGAGTTTTTTATAGACATTGTAGTTATCTTTATTTTTTTACTTTATTTTTTGGTAGGTGTGACACCCTAAATACAAATAATTTTGAAAAGAGATAATTTAAAACTACAGTAATGACGTTGCAAAGTAACTTCCAAATCAATTTATCATGATGAAAATGATCAACCATGAGCCACATGATAAAGACTTCCACAAAGAGGGTAATAATTCTAGCAATTAGGAAGTTGATTATCTCTCTTGTGGTTTCTCTTCTGGACTTATTTTTACTTTTAAAAACCCAAATTTTATTTGTGACAAAAGCAAATATAACAGCAATGATCCAAGCGATAATGGTGGCCGGAATGGTTTCGACTATTGTGAATCTTGAGATGGCCCAGAATGAAACCAGGTTTATTAGGGTTGTGAGTACACCGAAAAATAAGTAGGCAATTAGGTGTTCATATTTTAGAATGAAATTCTTTAGATCCTTAATTGAAGTAAAAGCTTTAAGTAGATCTTTTAACATAAGTTCATTATATCATTAGACAAAAAATACCCCAAATGGGGTACTCCTTGTCCAATTTGCGTAAATAATTAACGCTTGGAGAATTGTTCGCGCTTTCTTGCAGAGCGAAGACCGTATTTTTTACGTTCTTTCTCACGAGGATCACGCTTGATGAGACCAGCCTTCTTAAGAACTGGACGTAGATCAGGAAACTCTAGAGTAAGAGCTTTAGAGATAGCTAGTTTAATAGCATCAACCTGACCAGCAAGACCACCACCTGATACGAGGATAGTGATATCAAACTCTTTTTGCTTACCAGCAAGAGCTAGTGGATCAGTTACCTCGGCAAGAAGTGATTTGTTGCCTGAAAGGTAGTCAAGAGCAACTTTGTTGTTGATGGTGATTTCACCTTTACCCTTGAATAAACGAGCACGGGCGGTTGCAGCTTTGCGACGACCAAGACCGTAGGAATATTTGGTAGTAGCCATTATTTGATCTCCTTTGGATTCTGAGCAGCGTGAGCATGTTCAGCGCCATTAAAGACGCGGAGACGAGCTAGACGATCTGCTGCAAGCTTATTTTTTGGCATCATGCCCTTGACAGCTTCTTTAAGAGCGTAAGAAGGATCTTTTTCGATAACTTCTTCAAGTCTTAATTCTCTTAATCCACCTGGGAATCCACTGTGGCGATAGTATTTTTTATCAACCATCTTGTTGCCAGTAACTTGAATGTTCTTAGCGTTAATGACAATGACATAGTCACCATTATCAACATGTGGAGTGTAGGTAACTTTTGATTTACCCATAAGTTTGTCGGCGATGACGACGGCTAATTTTCCAAGTGGAAGAGTGCTGGCGTCAATAACAAACCATTCGCGTTTGATTTCTGCGGTTTTTTGGCTAAAAGTTTTCATTACTTAGCCTCCTTTTTGAGGTCGAGATTGATGGAATCAACAAAGGAGATGGTGGCCATTTCGGCGTGATCACCTTTTCTGAAGCCAGTGCGTTCGATTCTTAGATAACCTGAATTACGCTTGATTTGTGGTGCAATTACATCCATTAAGAGATCTGCAGCTTCGAGGTTATCGAGGCGGGAGATGAGGAGGCGACGATTTGCGAGGCCACCTTTCTTAGCGATTGTAACTAATTTTTCGGTACCACGACGCATTTCTTTAGCGCGGGCAAGCGTAACGGTAATTGCTTGATATTTGATCAGAGAACACATCAGCCCACGTAGTAGAGCCCTTCTCTGGTCGGTTTCACGGCCGAATTTACGACCTTTGTATCCGTGGCGGTGCATTTAAATATTTAACTCCGTTAACTTTTGTTTAACTTCGTCAAGCGCCTTTTGTCCGAAACCTTTAAGTTCTTTGAGGTCGGTGTCTGAGAGGACAACGAGATCGCGGATGGTACGAATTTCGTTATTAACAAGTGCGTTGGCGGTACGGGCGGAAAGGCCAAGCTCTTCAATTGGGAGCATAAGACCTGCATCTTCCGCTTCTTCTTTTGAACCTGGAGCAGGTGCTGATTCAACAACAGTGCTTCCGGCAAAAGCTTTATATTGGTTGAGGAGGATAGCGGCAGCTTCCTCGAAGGCTTCTCTTGGGGTAATGGTGCCATCAGTCTCGATAGTAAGAGTTAATTGATCCAAGTTGGTATCTTGTCCAACACGAGTCTTATCTACATCGAAACGAACACGCAAAACTGGGGTGAAGACGGCATCAAGTGCGATCATGTCGCTGTGAATACGTTCTTCACTAGCAGCTTCGATTGGAAGATAACCACGTCCTGATTCAACGATGAAATGCATCTTAAGAGTGTAGTTTGGATCGTCGATGTGGCAGATAACCTGGTTAGGGTTTGCGATTTCGACATCGCCAGTGAGTTTAATGTCACCAGCAACAACACGTGCATCACCATCTTTTTCAGTTTGATCGCTGCCTTTAATCTCAAGAGTAAGTTCTACTGGAGCGTCAGTGTGACACTTGAAGCGAATATTCTTAAGATTTAGCATGATGTCAATGACATCTTCACGCACGCCCTCGATAGCAGTAAATTCATGAGTGGTGCCTTCAATGCTGAAAGAAGTGATGGCAGCACCTTTGATGCTTGAGAGTAGAACACGGCGTAGCGAGTTTCCTAAAGTGTGACCATAGCCGTGATAGAGCGGCTTGATAACAAATGAGGCGCTACTAGCGGACAATTCGTTAACTTCTGCAAGATTTGCTTCGTGAATTACTTTTGTTGTCATTGTTCTCCTTAGCGTGAGTAATACTCAACGATTAGTTGTTCATTAATGCCGGCTTCTGCTTCTTCGCGTTTTGGTGTACCGGTGATTTCAATCCTCATTTTTTTAGCATCGGCCTTTAACCAACTGAGTGGCTGGACTCCAGATGCGGCAACAGTATTCTCAAGATTTTTGAAGTATTCTGACTTGACTGATTTTTCACGAACTTCTAGGACGTCGCCAGCTTTAAGGCGGATTGATGGAATATCAATACGACGGCCGTTGAGTAGGAAGTGACCGTGAGAAACGAGTTGACGTGCTTGGCGACGAGTGGTCGCAAAACCTGCACGAAAGACAACGTTGTCTGCGCGGCGTTCGAGAAACTCGAGGAGGTTTTGACCAGAAAGACCTTCGGCCTTCTGTGCTTCCTTCATGAGCTTAGCAAACTGTTTCTCTAGTAGACCATAGAGACGGCGAACTTTCTGTTTTTCACGTAGCTGGGTAAGGTAGAGACTACCACCACGAACACGCATATCACCGTGTTGACCTGGAATACCAGATTTTTTTGCCATAATCTTATGGGCTTTTGGTGCGAGGGCAAAGCCTTCGCGACGACTTTGTTTGACGATTGGAGATTTATCTCGTGCCATTACGGTTTCCTCTCTCCCTTTGGACGTACACCACCATGAGCGATTGGTGTTTGGTCGGTTATACTATCGATTTTAATTCCAAGGCCGGAGAAGGCGCGGATTGCGCTATCGCGACCAAGACCAATACCTTTGACGTAAACGTCAACTGAACTGAGGCCGTGATCTTTCTTAGCGATTTCACCAGCTTTTTCGGCAGCAATTTGGGCTGCATAGGCGGTACCCTTCTTAGAGCCACGGAAGCCATTAGCTCCTGCGGATGACTGAGAAAGAACCTGACCTTTTTTGTCAGAAACACTAATAATAGTGTTGTTGAAAGTGGCTTTGATGTGTACCTGACCGGAAGTCACGACACGTTTGCCTTTTTTACCTTTAACTTTGGTAGCTTTTACTTCTGCTACTTCAGCTTGTTTTACTTCTTCTGTCATTCTAATTACCTCTAAGTCTTACTTGCTGCTTTTGGTTGTGCTCCACCGACCGCGATCGCCTTACCCTTACGTGTACGTGCATTCGTACGAGTACGCTGGCCGTTGACTGGAAGTCCAGCCTTGTGGCGGACACCCTTGTAAGAATTGATGTCCTTAATTCGTTTGATATTGTTTGTAACGAGGCGACGCAGATCACCTTCGACTTGATATTTGCTAGAAATAATGTCGTTGATTTTCTGTTCTTCAGCCTCGGTGAGATCTTTCACCCGAGTGGTAGGCTCAATTTTAGCCTCCGCAAGGATGGCTTTTGAGGTTGTGCGTCCGATTCCAAAAACGTAGGTTAGAGCAATCCAAACCTGTTTTTCGGAAGGGATGACAACGCTAGCAATTCTTGCCATTCTTAACCCTGCCTTTGCTTATTCTTAGGTTTTTTCTTGTTGATAACACGAAGAACACCTTTGCGGCGTACATAAATGTCATCAGGGGAGATTTTCTTTACACTTGCACGTACTTTCATTTGTGTAAAAATCCTTTCCTTATTAAGCTATTCCTAGGTACTCCTCTAGTTTCACTAGCGGAAAGTGGCTATAAGTTTCGCCAAGATAGCGGTTGATATTATTTGAGGCGGAAGCTGATACGGCCCTTAGTAAGATCATAAGGGGTGAGTTCAACCTCTACCTTGTCACCTGGCACAAGACGGATAAAGTTTTTGCGCATTTTTCCGCTCATGTGCGCAATAATAATATGGCCATTCAAAAATAATTAAAATGTAAATATTGGCTTTTATATTGACCAGTAGATTTTGGTTAATCGTTTGAAGCTTGTGATTAAACAGTGATTTTTTCCATTTCATTAATAGCTTTGTCTCGATAAATAAGATCTTCTCGTTTTTTGAATCCAAGTTTTTCCCAAAAAAGGTTACCGAGATTATTATTGGAGAAGACAACCAAAGCGACTTTATTAATACCTTCGTTTTTTAAGGCAGCCAGTGATGATGTTACGAGTTTTTGCCCGATACCTTTCTTTCTAAAATTCTCGGAAACTGCAGTGTGATAAATATAGCCCCTTCGTCCATCATGTCCCGTAATAATCGTTCCAATAATTTTATTATGTAATGTGGCTACAAAACATGTATTTGGATTACGTTGCAAGAAAATATTAATCCCTGTTTTTGTATCATCTAAATTATTTAAACCCATTCCTTTGGTTAAAGTCCAGAGCTTATAAAAATCATCATAATCCTCGATGGACATTGGCCTTATGTAAATATCATTCATATTCTACTTTGCTCTATTATATTCGAACTGCTCTTAAGAATTGACGTGATAGATAGGTTCTTTGTAAATTCGACCATTCGCCGGTACAAGTTATGATACTAATTGATTCCACTCCTTCAACGGGTGAAGTCTGCATGGAGCGCATTTTTTGATTGGCCTCTTTTAAAGTATAGGTATAGTTATCGTAGACTTGATAAGTATATTTTGTGCCATCACCCATTTCGATGATGATATGGTCGCCTTTTTCAAGTAGAACAAGATTCTTGAAGACGCCTTGCATAGTTGGACCACCATTGTGTCCATCAAGAATAGCAGTACCGTTTTTACCCGGAAGACTGGATTTAGTGTACCATCCAACGTCAAAAATGCTGAGTGGGACTGCGATAGCGCCTGCGGCGGTTTCGTTCACAGGGAGAATTCTTGCATTATTTACACCAATTTTTTCTATACTTAAAAAGCGTGGCTGATCGGCAGCGACGATATAGTTTTGTTTTTGATCGTTGGTGATAATTGTTTCGTCGACATCTGTACTATCGATGGAGATGTCACCAGAGGTGCGGGGCTCTATGCGTTCTTTGCCTTCTTGAGATTTGTAATATTGATTTTCCCAGATAGCTAGTCTTGCGATTACTACTATGAAAAGGATCAGTACAATAATTTTTAGAATCGTGCTGATATGTAGTTTTGATCGTGTGTTCTTTAATTGCATATATCCACCCTATATTTCTTATTTAAAGTCGTCGTAGGTGACCATGAGGGCACGCGAATCAACTTGACGTAGATTTTCAAGAGCAACCGTTACAACGATAAGAAGACCAGTTCCGGAGAGGGATAGGCCCATTGGTGAATCGGTAAGGATGATAAAAATGTAATCAGTAATAAACGGAAGCATGGCGATAAGGCCAAGTGAGATTGAGCCAAAGAGATTTAATCGATTAACAACATTATCAAGATATTTAGCGGTTGTTTTCCCTGGTCTTATTCCTTCGATGAAGCCACCTTGTTTTTGTAGGTTATCAGCAATCTCATTAGTGTTAAAAATGATTGTTGTGTAGAAATAAGTGAAGAGAACAACGAGAATGAAGTAGAGCGCAGGATAAACAAACCACTGCGGAGTGATGCCGTTTGGATATAACTTAGTGAAGTTCTGAGCATTTGGTGCGGTAAAAAGTGATGTGAGCGTGGCTCCGATATTGTTGTCGGGTTTAATTGTGGTGAGGAGTTGTCCAAGTAGTGAAGGTAGAGAGAGGAAGGCGGTTGCAAAAATAACAGGAACAACGCCGGCGGCAATTAATTTAATTGGAAGAATAGACTTAATACCGCCATAGGTGCTATTGCCGTGTACACGCTTGGCGTAATTGACGGTAATAATTCTCTGTGCTTCATTTAGCTTAACAAGCCAATAGAGGACGAAGATAATTGCAAGACCCATGATGAGAAGCGTCCAGAAGACTGTAGGATTGACAGGTAGATTAAACCATCCAAAGAGGTTTAAGGTGCCATATTTGGTTTCAAAAAGGCTGTGGGTAAGGCTGGCTGTTGTGGTTGGGAATTGAGAGATAATACTAGCAAAGATTACCATCGAGATACCATTACCAACGCCCTGTTCGGTGATAAGTTCACCAAGCCACATTAATATGATTGAACCTGCCGTCATGGTGGTGATTGATAGAATCCAGTCACGAGTGGTTGGAACAAAAGATACGGTGTTAGTCGCGGCGATTGACTGGTATAGAATATAGATATAGGCAATAGATTGGACGATGGCTAGAGGTACGGTGATCATGCGGGTCCATTGATTGATTTTGCGGCGTCCTGTTTCGCCATCTTCGGAGAGCTCTTCAAGACTTGGAATAGCTTTGGTGAGAAGTTGAAAAATAATAGAGGCGGTGATATATGGAGAGAGTCCAACTAGGATTATGGAAAAAGAAGCGAGGCCGCCACCTGAGATTAGGTTTAGGAAACCGGAGAAATCAGATTTTGAAATTAGGTTAGAAACAGCATCCTTAAAGGTTTTGGCATCTCCCATTGGTACTGGAATATGTGCGAGTAAACGATATGCGACGATGATGCCAAAAACAATGGCAATACGTTTTAACATGTCTTTGTTTTTTAGGGATTTGAAAATTGTCTTGAAATGCATTAGGACCTCTCTTGTATTTACTTATATATAGTATCATAAACTAGACAAAAAATAACCCCAGGAAGGGGTTATTTTTAATATGATCTATTCTGATACTTTATTTTCAGCTTTTGGACGAGCTGGAACTTTAGCTTTAGTAAAGTTACCACCTGCCTTTTTGATCATCTCGATAGCAGTTTTACTGGCAAATTGAGTTTTAAGATCAATTTTAGCTTCTAACTCACCACGGGTAATAACCTTAACTTTGACGTATGGGTTGGTGATGAGGTTTGCTTCAGCTAGAATGAAGTTATCGACAATGCCGGATAGACCATTAAGGTTATCGGTGTAGACAAGCTCTGCTTTCTTGTGAAGAGACTTGAAGCCTTTAAGCTTTGGAACTGCTTGCATAAGAGCACGTTGACCACCCATGAAGGTTGCTGGCATTTTGCGGTGACCAGTACGAGCTTTTTGACCCTTGGTACCACGACCTGCAGTTTTACCACGACCAGCTGCGATACCACGACCGGCGCGGGTTGGGCGAGAATTGCGCTCAACGATTAACTCATTGTACTTCATTATTTATTCTCCTTTTTGGAGGTTTTACTTTTTTCGATAGTAGTATTCCATTTTGCGCGTGGAACTTGCTGTCTAAGACCTTCGATAACGGCATAAGCAATGTTTACTTTATTGGTTGAGCCAAGTGATTTGGAAATTAAGTTCTTAATTCCAGTGAGGCCAATGACAGAACGGACAATACCGCCAGCGATAATACCGGTACCAGGAGCGGCAGGCTTCATTAAGACGCGTGCACCTGTGGTTTTGGTTTCAACTTCGTGGCAGATAGTCTCTTCGTCCAAATTGAAGGTGATCATGTTCTTTTTAGCAACACGAACAGCTTTTTGTACAGCAGTAGTAACGTCGCCGCCTTTTGCTACACCGACACCAACTTTATTTTTCTTATTACCTACGGCAACAAGAGCTTTAAAGCGCATACGGCGACCGCCTTTGACAGTGCGAGAAACGCGATCGATGTTGATGGTGATTTCTTCAAATTCTTTTGGTATATTGTCGGCTTTAACGCGGTCACGACGTGTGTTTTTGCGCATTGGTCGACCTGACATATCGCGGGTCTGCTTGGTAGCGGCAACTTCGTCAGTCATCTTTAAAGTACCAGACTTATTGACAACTTTTGGTTGCTTTGGAGCAGTTGTATTTGCGTCGGCCATATTAGAACTCCAATCCTTCCTTACGAGCTGCATCGGCGAGTGAAGACATGCGTCCAGCATAGAGTCTTGAGCCTCGGTCGAAAACAACCTTGCTGATATTTGCTTTTTTAGCTAATTTGGCAATTTCAGTACCAATTTGAGCTGCTTTTTCTGACATTGAACCAGTCATTTTCTTACCAACAGTTGTTGCGTAGGCAAGAGTGGTCATAGCGTCATCGTTAATGATTTGTGCAGTAACGTTTAGATTACTGATGTGGACAGTAAGACGAGGACGCTCCTCGGTGCCGTGGATTTTAGCACGGGTTCGATTTGCACGAAAAATTTTATTCATTATTTCTTTCCTGCCTTTCCTGCCTTACGGAGAATAACTTCGTCAGCATATTTAATACCTTTACCCTTGTATGGTTCTGGTTTCTTGAAGGCGCGGATTTCTGCTGCAGTTTGACCAACTTTTTGTTTGTCAATGCCAGAAACGATAATTTCCATCTTGTTAGTTTTTAGCTCAACGCCTTCTGGAGCTGAGTATTTAACAGGATGTGAGAAACCGAGAGACATCTCAATTTCTTTTGGTCCGCCTGAAAGACGATAACCAACACCATTAATCTCAAGTTTCTTTTCAAAACCTTGAGTGACGCCAATGACGGCGTTATTCAAAAGTGCGCGCTGTAGACCATGCCAAGAACGGGACTTTGGTTCGTCATCTTTACGAGTGACGATAGCTTTTCCGTCTTCGATAGTGACTACAACGTTTTCCTGAACAGGAACCTCGAGTGAACCTTTAGGTCCAGCGACAGTAATAATCTGTTCGCCGACCGTGATTGTCACTCCTGCAGGAATCTGTACAGGTTGTTTTCCGATACGACTCATATCTTCCTTTCAATTAATATCTGTGTAATTTTATCATATTATGTTAGATATCGCAAATACGCGTAATAGCTCACAACTTTTGCAATAAAATATTGCACAAAAATAAGGTAGTTTCTATGAAGAACGTATAGGGTTTTATTCAGCAAAATTACACTCTTGTAATTGTTTCTCGTAGACTTTCTTGAAGGCGAGGTTTTGATTAATATTCTGCGATTTTAGGAATTCTTTTATTTTTTGCGGGTATTCTTCATTAATAATCTGATCAATTACACCAGTATAGCCGTTTTTTTCTGCAAAGAGATCAAGCGTTCCTTCTTCAACTGACGCAAAAAAGTTATCGATATCTAATTCAGGATTTTGTTCAATAATTGCATTGGTATACTTATCAAATAAATCAGAATATATATTCTCATTAATAATGTCTGTATTAGTTCCTTTTGCTAATAGCGAATCAAGGTGTGTCGATAAAATATTAACGTCATATATGGCTTTAGCGATACACTCTAAATCTGCGCCGTATTTAAGTAGCTGATCGAAATATATGCTTATGTCCTGTGGATCCATTCTTTCAACTAATGTATTGGTTGAAACTCTGCCAATCAACTTATCATAATACTGTGCAACTCCATCTCGATCTAAGTGTTTTGCTATTTCGTCTAATGACACTGTTTTATTGAGGTTGTCAAAATGTTTAGCAACATCTTCAGGATTAAGATGGTTTAATATAGTTTCAGAGGAAAGCTTGTCAGAAAGTTTATAATAATATTTAGCTACGGTTGAATTTGTAATCTTTTCTATAAGCTCTTCTGCTGGAATTATATTAATTAAATCATTAAAGCGTCTAGATACATCAAGTATATTCATTTTATCCATGAGGAACTTAATAGAAAAATTATTCCTTATTAAATATCGATAATGTCTTGATATTCCAGATGACCCCATTTTTTCTACGATATCATTAATAGGAATTCCGTCTTTAATTAAATTGTAAAAATGTGTGGATATTCCATCCTCGTCCATATGCTCTAGTAGTTCTTTAGATGAAAGAAAATTATTACGTAATACTGAAAAGTTATACGAATAACCTGATGGGGGGAGTTTTTCCAGAAGTACAGTGATTGGAATATTTTGTTTAAGCATGTCAACTAAGTGGTTTGAAAAACCATCGGTAGAAATTTGCGCTAGAATCTCGTCTTGGTGAAAACCAGCTTCCCTTAGTTTTGTAAAACTATCGACGATTGATTTATCAGTACTGTTTTTAAGAAATGGAGATATTTCCTGTTTAAGATCTTCTGTTTCTTGTAAGAAATTATCAAGAATATAATTTAGGTTGAAATACTCGCGAAGTGGTGTGATTTTTGGATCAATATCATTATATGTATCGAGAGTCGTAATCTTATTTTGTGAGGTTTCATATAAAAAGCATAGTTCTTCGAAAGTTGGTGCTTGCTTATTTCTCATTTTATTCATGAGAAGAATTAGTTTTTCCTTGTCTTGAAATTTTGTGGCAAATTTTTCATAACCTGGGCATTGCATAGCTTGTTCTTTAACAAAGGGAACGAGTGAATCCTCCAAGGCCTGGCCTTCGTTTAGCCCTGATATTTCCATAATATCCCCTTTTATACCTATTCGGATGGAGGCACATGCTGTTTTTGAATATCCAGACTCTGACGAGTTGTCTTCAAGTTTGAATAATTTAAATTTGGCTTGGTTATTTTTTATTTCACTATTTGTACGAAGGTAGTGCCTTGCGAGTACTGGGCTTTTAACACACCATGGGGTTGTTTTTGCTGAATCTGCGATCTCTTTTTCGTCACCTGGTAAATATTCAAACCACTTACCATGAACATCTTCTGATTTTTCTGGGGTCGGGATGCCTTTGTTTATTTCTGTATAGTATCTAGAATATAGATTATTGAAATTGCCAGACTTAACTAATGAAATGAGTTGTGAGTCATGTCTATTTTTAGTGAGCCAGAATTCTTTGTCTTCACCGTAAAAAGCTGTGATAGCATCAAAGACCATTGCAAGTGCACCTTGATCAATTGTCGGATATAATGCAATTGTTGTTTTGTCCCTATTTGTATATTTTTTTAGATCGGCATTATATTGTCCCATTTGGGTAATCCCATTAAATGTGTATATCTTAAACCAAAGAGGATAGTCTGGTGCAGATTCGTCTGTAAAATAGTTTATCCATTCTTCTAGGCTATTAATTTGCGCTTGTCGTCTTTTTTTAAAATCAGCTTGCTTCTCTTCAATTGTATATTCCTTCTTAGGAAGGTTATCTTGTTCATTCTTTTCGTGGAATTCTGACTCAAAATAATCCCATGATGATGAAGAAATGTCCTCCCAGTTAATGAAAAGATTTTCGTTTTTTATGGTTTTATCCCATAATCTTTTTTCTATGCGATCACCGTATTTATTTACTGCACAGGTTAGTCTTTCGAGGTAAGCAAAATTGCGTCTTTCTTGTGAATTATTGGATGGATATTTTTCAATAGTCTTTGCTGGTCTATCCTCAATTGGAGTTTGATTCTGTTTTTTTATTTTTTTGTTGTATCCATTAAAATAATGTTGTACGTTATCCTTGGCATGTTTACTATTTTGAAAGTTAACAAGAGCAAGGATGTGTGATCCAATATAGTTTGAATAATATGATCGAGTTCTAGATTGCTCAATATTACTTTTTAATTCTTTTTGTTCGATATGATCCTCTGTGTTTTTTAGCTGTTCTTGGTTTGGCATATGGTTTTCTCTTTTTACTATTATAGTATATGCCTTATGCTTTCTTATTAAAAACTTACCTAACTGATGCGAAAAAAATAGAGCTACTTGAGCTCTATTTTTTAGTTTTTGAATTACCAAACTTTGACTAGGACTTCACCACCGAGACGAGCTTGTTTTGCTTCGTCACCGGTCATAATACCCTTAGAAGTTGAGATGAGGACGATACCACGACCCGACTTAACTTTTGGTAGTTCATCAACGCCAGCGTAAACGCGACGACCTGGTTTTGATACCTTGGTGATCTCGTTAATGCGTGGGATTTCGTTGATTTCGTTGATTACGACGCGGATGGAGTTACGTGGAGTAGCTTCAACAACGTTGTAGTTTGTGATAAATTTGGTGCGCTTTAGACCTTCAAGAATTGCAAGCTTAAGCTTAGAAGCTGGAACGCTAATTTCATTTTTGTTAACCATGATAGCGTTACGGATGCGGGTGATAAGGTCTGCGATCTGATCTGTTGATTGTAATGACATAACTTACTCCTTTCCTTACCAACTACTCTTTGTTACACCAGGGATCTCACCCTTGCTAGCTTTTTCACGGAAGCTAATACGACTTAGACCAAAGCGGCGCATGTAGCCACGTGGACGACCATCAAGGAGGTCGCGGTTCTTAAGGCGGGTTGGGCTTGAGTTTTTAGGTAATTTTTGAAGACCTTCTAGGTCGCCAGCTGCCTTTAATTCGGCTCGTTTGGCTTTGTATTTGTCAAACATCTTCTGGCGTTTGAGGTCGCGAAGGACTGCTGATTTTTTCGCCATATTATTTGCTCTCCTTCTTTTCAAAAGGCATACCAAATGCCTCTAATAACTTGCGGCTACCTTCTTTGGAGCCATTCTTGATGATGAAAGTAATCTCAAGTCCGTGAAGAACTGAGGCGTCTTCAAAGGTAATTTCTGGGAAGACAGTTTGTTCTTTAAGACCAATTGAGTAGTTACCTTGCATATCAAATGAGTTAGCAGGTACGCCGTGGAAGTCACGAACGTGTGGTAAGGCGATGCTGATGAAGCGATCGACAAATTCATACATCTTATCATTACGTAATGTAACGAGGTAACCAACTGGGGCGCCCATACCTTTACGGATTTTGAAAGATGCAATGGATTTCTTTGCAAGACGTGAAGTTGGAGCTTGGCCAGCGATCTTTTCGAGGGTCAAGGCTACGGTCTCTGTGAAATGCTTGTCTTCACGTTTTTTACCAACACCACATGAGATGATGACTTTCTCAAGCTTTGGTAGTTTATTGACGTTATCGATATTTAACTCTTTTTCGAGATTCTTAACGATTTCGTCGTTGTAAAGTGTTTTAAGACGAGGAATATATTTATCTGACATAATTATTTCCCTTCTTTCTTAAGGTTTGAAAGATCGATACCGACATGAATATCTTTCTTGCCGCCCTTTGGATTGAACTGAGTGGCACGCATGTGGCGTTCACGAATTCCAATCCCTTCGATCATGGCTTTGTGGTTTTTGCGATCCATTTTGACGATCTTACCAGATTTACCTTTGTTGTCGCCGGCAATGATGGTTACTACGTCACCTGATTTGAGATTCTGGGCCATATTATAGTACCTCCGGTGCTAAGCTGATAATCTTGTTAAAACCAAGTTCGCGAAGTTCGCGTGGAACTGGACCAAAGACACGGGTGCCTTTAGGGTTTTTGTCGTCATTGATAATGACGGCAGCGTTGTCGTCGAAGCGGATGGTTGAACCATCTGCACGGCGGATTTGGCCACGAGTGCGTACAATAACGGCACGAACTACTGCCTTCTTTTTAATGTTGCCTGTAGGTGAAGCTTCCTTAACGCTGGCGGTAACAATGTCACCGACACGAGCGTAACGAGCACGAGTACCACCAAGGACACGGATTACTCCAAGTTCCTTGGCGCCACTGTTGTCGGCTACATGCAATCTAGTTTCCTGTTGAATCATAATTAATTTTCCTCCCCTGTGGTTTCATCTTCAGGTAGTGCATTCTTGACATCGTCTTTGAGTTCAACTGTACCATGTGATCGCTCAAGAATCTTGACGAGTTTATAGGTGCAGGTCTTTGAATAAGGACGGCAAGCGGTGATTTCAACCTTATCTCCTAACTTTGCCTCATTATTCTCATCATGGGCGGTGTACTTACGAGTGTGTGAGTACTGCTTGCGATAGAGTGGGTGAGTTTCGCGGTTAGTGATGGAGACAGTGATGGTCTTGTCACGTTTGTCAGAAGTAACTACTCCTTGAAGTGTTTGTGCCATACTTAGGCTCCCTTTCCTTGATTAATTAACGTTTTTGATCTTGCGATTTCTTTTCTTAAAGCTTTGATCTTGTGTGGATTTTGAAGGGTTCCTTCAATTAATCCACGACGAGCTTCGAGTAATTCTTTTTGAAGATCAGCTAACGGTTTTAGAACTTTTTCGGCTTTTTTAGCTTGTTTTTCTGCCATGATTACTGATCTCCTTTCCTTACGAATTTACAGCGGACAGGTAGTTTGTGGGAAGCAAGACGGAGAGCTTCTTTTGCCTGCTCTTCGGTAACTTCGCCCATTTCGAACATGACTGTACCGGTTTTAACTTTGGCAACGTAGAACTGTGGCTCACCTTTACCAGAACCCATTTTAACATCGAGAGGTTTCTTGGTGACTGGGGTGTGTGGGAAGATGCGGATCCAGACTTTACCACCACGCTTGATGTAGCGGGTGATAGCCTGACGGGCAGCCTCGATTTGACGTGAGTTGATACGCTCGTTGTCGAGTGACATGAGGCCAAACTCACCAAATGCAACTGTATTACAACGAGTTGCTACGCCATTGTTTTTGCCTTTTCTAACTTTGCGATGTGCAACGCGACTTGGAAGTAAAATAGCCATAATTATTTCTCTCCCTTATAGATCCAGACCTTGACACCAACAATACCAGCGATGGTTGGAGCGTGGTGGATATGGAAGTCGATGTCAGCGCGAAGAGTATGTAGAGGGACTGAACCCTCGATGAACTTTTCACGGCGTGACATTTCAGCACCGTTAAGACGGCCGGAAACTTCGATACGAACACCTTTAGCTCCTGCAGTCATAGTGGACTGGCTAGCCATCTTGACGGCACGGCGGAAATTCATACGCTTACCGAGTTGGAAGCCAATATTCTCAGCCACTAATTTGGCAGAAAGTTCTGGTTTTTTAACTTCTTCAACATTAATACGGATTGGCTGTGAAACAAATTTTTCAAGCTCTTTCTTGATCTCGTTGATACCTGCACCTTGTTTACCAATCACGGCACCTGCTTTTGCGGTACGAATAGTGATAGTAGTTAGGTTGTCGGTACGCTCGATATCAATGCGAGCAATAGTTGGACGAGACTTAAAACGATTTTCAATAGCCTCGCGAATCTTAACATCTTCAATTAACCATTTTTTGAAGTCAGTATTTCTGGTAAACCATTTGGAAGACCAGTCTTTGCTGATTTGTAGACGATAAGAAACAGGGTTAACTTTTTGTCCCATTACTTGTCCTCCTTTTTAGTGGTCTCGGCTTTTTTAGCTTTCTCTTCACCAGCTACTTCAACAAAGATATTGCTGGAGATTTTTTCGAAAGGAAGAGCACGACCGCGTGATGCAGGAACAAAGCGACGAATACGTGTACCTGCGGTGACTGAAATGCGAGCAATGCGAATTGTCTTAGGATCGATTGAGACGCCAGAATTCAAGAGATTGGCTTTGGCGGAATCGATGGCCTTAAGGACAGGACGAGCAGCACGACGTGGAGTATGTTCGAGGATTACGATAGCGTCAGCTACGTAACGGTCGCGAACTAGACTTGCGACAATGCTGGTCTTGCGTGGCATTGAGTCAATACCTTTAATATATGCATGTGCAAAATGAGTAGACATTATTTACCTCCTCGTTTTGCAGCTTCAGCGGCTTTCTTACCACCATGGCGTTTAAATTTGCGAGTTGGGGCAAATTCGCCAAGCTTGTGACCGACCATATTTTCTGAAACGAAAACTGGAACATGAACTTTACCGTTATGAACGGCAACTGTGCGACCAACCATCTCTGGGAAGATTGTTGAGTAGCGTGCCCAAGTTTTGATTACGGTGCGATCTTCGGCAGAAAGAGCTTTGATTTTCTTTTCTAATTTAAAATCCACGAAAGGACCTTTTTTGAGGCTTCTTCCCATAGACTATTTCCTCTTTCCTTCGTGACGACTGCGCACGATCATTTTATTAGTTTTCTTATTGTGGCGAGTACGGAAGCGAGTACGGAAGCCAAGAGTGAGCTGACCCCATGGTGTACGAGGAGCTTTACCAGTACCGTGTCGGCCACCATCACCACCACCGTGTGGGTGATCTGTAGCGTTCATGACAACACCACGGACGGTTGGGCGAATACCTTTGCGGCGGACACGACCAGCTGAACCGATTTTAATATTTTGATGTTGCATGTTACCAACTGTACCAATTGAAGCTTCACAAGTTGCAAGAACTTTGCGAACTTCGCCGGAAGGCATACGAAGAGTTGCATAAGCACCTTCTTTTGCCATAAGCTGAGCTGAGTTACCAGCAGAGCGGACCATCTGTGCGCCGCGACCTGGAGTTAGTTCGATGGAGTAAACCATGGTACCAACTGGAATGTTGCTGAGTGGTAGACGGTTAGATTCTTCGATTGGAGCCTCGGCACCGGTTTGGAAGGTTTTACCCTTGAACATCTTAGAATCTGCAATAACGTAGTAGAAAGTATTGTTAGTGTCTTTGACACGGGCAATACGTGCGCTACGGTTTGGATCGTACTCAATTTCCATAATTTCAAAGGTCATATTCTTTGGAAGATTATGGGTAACTAAGCGATAGTGACGTTTTACACCACCACCACGATGGCGGACAGTGATACGTCCTTGGCTGTTTTTACCAGCATTCTGCTTTTTAGCTTTAAGAAGAGACTTGAGAGGCTTTCGTGTGGTGATTTGGTCGAAATCCTGTGTAGTCTTCTGGCGCTGAGCAGGAGTGGTAGGACGATAAGCTTTAATGCTCATTATTTATTATCTCCTTCCTCAACTTTTTCTTCGTCGAAAATACGGATTTTATCGCCAGCGCTTAGAGTAACATAGGCTACTTTGCGATCGCGGCGGAATGTTTTACCTGGGTAAGCATGTTTACCTTTTGAGAAACGAGTTGCTTTACCTTTTCTAATTAAGATGCGAATATCTTTAACGGTGACATTGTATTGTTCAGCGATGGATTTTGCAACTTCTTGCTTAGTAGCATCAGCTGGAACATAAAAGATATAAGTGTTCTTAGTTTGTTCAGTGTAGGCTTTTTCGGTAGCACGTGGAATAACTAACATTAGGCATTCTCCTTTCCGATTAGCCAGTTATCAATAGAGGCGACTGCATCTTTAACGATAACGATGGTATCTGCATTCATGATGTCGAAGACATTAAGGAAAGTTGGACGGACGACCTTGGCGAAAGCAATGTTATTGGTTGCGCGCAAAGTGAGCTCATCTTTCTCTGGAACGACGATTAGAACGTTCTTTGGAGCAACTTTGAGGTCGGTAAGAGTCTTAATAACCTCTTTAACTTTGCCGTCTTTGATACCAAGGGTATCGATAACTTGAATTGCCTTAGCGGTGTTCTTCATGGAAAGAGCTTGCATAACTGCAGTTCTCTTGGCATTTTTGCTGAGTTTCTTGGTGAAGTTTTCTTCGCCAGTACGACCACCAGCTACACCACCGTGACGCCAGATAGGGTTACGAGTTGAACCAAACCTTGCGCGGCCAGTTCCTTTTTGTTTCCATGGCTTCTTACCACCACCACGAACTTCACCACGCTTTAAAGTTTTGGCGTGTGAACTACGTGAGTTAGCAAGATATGCGTCGTAAGCTAACTTAACTAGCTCATGATTTGTAACTTCGAGATTGAAGATTTCTGGGTTTAAATCTGCCATATTACTCCTTTCCCTCCACAGTTACGATTCCTTTCTTAGGACCTGGGACTGCGCCCTTTACGCCTAAGATGTTATTTTCTTTGTCGATGTAGGCAATAACTAAGTTCTTAACTGTAACTTGGTCATGTCCCATACGACCTGGCATGCGCTTACCCTTGAAAACTTTTTGAGGATACATTGAACCGATTGAACCGACTCTTCTGATGTTTCCCTTGAAGCCATGGGTGTTGCGTGATTCTTGGAAGTTCCAACGCTTGACAGTACCAGCGAATCCTTTGCCTTTCGAAATACCAGTAACTGCCACCTTGTCTCCGAGTTCAAAGCTTTCTACAGTGAGAGTATCACCGAGTTTGAGCTCTGGAGTGGAATCCGTACGAAATTCCTTCAAGATTTTAGGACTTAATGTTTCGTCAGCTTTTTTGACGTGAGCTGATACCGACTTGCTCAGATTCTTACCCTGACCGTATCCAAGCTGCACAGCATTATAACCATCGGTGTCGACGGTTTTTATCTGAGTCACTGTGGCTGGTCCGGCTTGAAGAATTGTAACTGGAGTTACTAATCCATCTTCGCCGATGATCTGGGTCATACCAATTTTGGTGCCGAGGATGACTTTCATCTTTTCCTTTCCTTTAATGGTTACACTCTAATAGCTAGACTAAGAGGAGTTCCAGATTGTTTCTCTGCTTGGCCTATAATTTCTAAAAAAATTATTGCAGTCGGAAACGATCGGCTTTTTCTTTGGTCTAGTTAGTCAAATGTCACCTTGATAAACTTACATGTGTATTTTATCACAAAATAAGGATAACTACAAGGGGAGTTATGAGAGTGGCGTGGCCTTCTTGATTTTTTCTTTAGTGGTATTTATTAGACTCGTTTTTGACAATCTTTCATAGAATAGTGGTTTTTTAATTGCAACAATGATTGATGAGATAAAGAGATATAAGAGATAGATTAGGGTAAAGGAAATGGCGATAATTGCAATGGCGTCGCCAGTGATAATTTCTTGATCGATAAGAAAATGAATAAATAATAGTATGAGATATGGAGCTAGGATGTATTGCAAGATAAAAACGGCAAAGCGGATAAAATAATGGAGAAAGCTATAAAAACTACTTTTTTGCTTAACCTCTTTGTCGATAGTTATTTTAATATTAGTCATAAAGAACCCTGGGGTGCGACCATCTGTAATGGTGGATATGAGTGATAAAAATAAGACAACCATGAGTAAACTAATTGGAATAGCATTATCAAAGTTAATGAGTCTGATGAGGGGGGTTCCTACTAGGAAGGAGAAAATAGCAGAGGCGACTATATCAAAGAACATTGCAATGAATCGTCGCAGTAAGGATATTTTTTGGCTACGATCATAACTTTTTTGATCGATTTCTGCACGGGTAGGTAGGAATTTGATTAACGCGCCTGCTAGTAGAAAACCTAAAAGGCCGCCTAGAGTATTTGTGATTAAATCATCTACATCAAATAGTCGATAATTTCCTTGATAGATAAAATAAAGTCCACTAAGTTGCGTAAGTTCAAAGAAGAGGGAGAGAAGGAATGATTTAATAAGTACTTGCTTTAAGTTATTTTGAAAATAATAGCGAAGATAAAAACCAAATGGTAGGGTCATGAAAATATTAAAGATGGTAGTAAGGAAGCCCCAGTTATTAAAGATTGTAAGGAAAGACTTTGGATGGTTTAAGTCAATTTTGGTATTTTTAATGATATCAAAAATAAAATTAAGAGGATTGAGTTGTAAATGATGGCCTCTGAGGGTTTGTGCTTTCTCGGCTGATGGAAGAGGAAGTATGATCAGACAGTAAGTGATGAGCATATAGAGAATAAAAGAATAGATAATCCAAAGTCGCAGACTCATAATAGAACCATATTTTTTGTAATTGTAGATTAGATATGGAATAGTAAAAATGACAGCAATGGCCGGAAAAGAAATGGCGGCCTGTTTTATGGTTTCAAGATAAGTATGCATTAATATATTTTAACAAAAAATAGCCTCAGAGGAGGCTATTTTTCTGATATTCTAGCTCTTAGAAATCTTCATCTTGAACGATCTTAAAATCGCCGAAGTTGCCTTCAATTTCTTCTTCAGAAACATCTAATTTACGAACGCCAGTTCCTACAGGAATCTTGCGACCGATAATGACGTTTTCCTTCAAGCCGTGGAGCTTATCGACGCGACCATTGATGGCAGCATTAATAAGTACACGGGTAGTATCCTGGAAGGAGGCTGCTGAGAGGAAGGAATCGGACCAGATGGAGACCTTAGTAATACCAAGGAGAAGCTGAGTATATTCTGCTGGAGTACGACCTGAGGCGATACACTCGCGGTTAGCTTCTTCAACTGCGTTGATTGAGGTAATATCGCCTGCAACAAAGTTGGTGTCGCCAGACTCTTCGATCATGACGCGACTAAACATTTGGCGGACGATTACCTCAAGGTGTTTAGCAGAAACGTCATTACCGTTTGCTGCGTAAACTGCCATAATATCATTCATGATATAACGAGCAGTTGCTTCAACACCCTTGTATTTGAGCTGGTCTTGAAGGTTCAATGAACCAGTTGTAAGGCGGTCACCTGCTTGAACAGTATCGTTGCTTTTAACAAGCATTTCAGCCTCGTTTGGAATTTCTACACGAACTGGACCACTTGCGCCTTCGGTGATAAGGACTGCATGATCAACGATCTGGGCGTTGCCATCAAATGGAGCGATAATTGGTTCCATACCCTTAGCTTTAGCGGCAATAACGTCACCAGTTTTAACTGAGGCGCCGTCTTTGACCATAATCTTACGATCTTCGCTAATTTCAATACGTTCAGTCTTGCCAGAAGTTGGAGTGATTTGAACGACGAAGTGGTTGCCGTCTTCCCAGACTTCGCAGAGACCAGCGACTGGAGCGATCCAAGCTTGACCTTTAGGGTTTCTTGCTTCAAGAAGCTCTTCTACACGAGGAAGACCACGAGAGATAGCACCGGAACCGGCAACACCAGAAGAGTGTTTAGTATCAAGTGTAAGCTGGGTACCCAATTCACCTAGTGACTGGGCGGCGATAACACCGACAGGCTGGTTTGGCTCAACGAGCTTCCTGGTTGCCATATCAACACCATAGGCTTTTTGTGGAATACCGTTTACTGATTTTGTAGTGAGTACTGACTGAATACGTACTGAGTCAATATCATTATCAGCAGCAATCTGTTCGGCTAGATCACGAGTGATTAGTTGATCATTTTCTAGGTAGCCTGGAATAGGAGCAGCCGTGTAGCGACCCGTAATACGCTGAACAAATTCAATGCCAGTCTGTTCAGTTTCAGACTTAAAGACCTCAAAGCCTGGATCTTCAGCATCTTCTTCAGTGGTGAAGACATCTTGAGCGACGTCAACAAGACGACGGGTAAGATAACCGGAGTCGGCTGTACGGAGGGCGGTAGAAACCTGACCCTGACGAGCACCTCGGGTAGCAATGAAGGATTCAAGAGTGTTAAGACCGTTCTTATAGCTAGACTTAACTGGAAGCTCGATCTCACGGTTGTTAATGTCGACCATGATACCGATTGCTGCGGAAGCAAGCTTAATACCGGAAACGGAACCACGAGCACCGGAGTTGGTCATAACGGCGATATCGGTGTCCATGGATGAAAGTTTTTGTTTAAGGAAGCTAGAAATTTCACCATCGATCTCACGCCAGTTGGCAATTGTGAGGTTATAACGTTCTGTATCAGTAAGAAGGCCTTGTTCAAACTGATCTTGAATAAGAGCAGTTTTAGCATCACCCTTGGCGATGAAGTCGGCAATTTCAGGATAAGTTGGGTAGTCATCTTTACAGGTTGAAATTGAGGCAATAGTTTCGTATTCGAAGGCAAGATCTTTAAGTTTATCTGCAACCTCAACTGTTACCTTAGAGCCGTAGTCATTGAAGATGTTAGCCATAACTTTCTTTAGGTGCTTTGAAGTTTGAACACCGTTATCATATGGATAATCTTCTGGAAGGATTTCATTAAAGATGACACGACCTAGTGTGGTATCACGAATTTCCTTCTTTGCGAAGACGCGAATTGGGGTTTGAAGAGCGATATCACCGCGATCGTAAGCCATTTCAGCTTCGTAAACTGAGCTGAAGGCTAGAGGCTTATCAGTTTCGGTACCTGGTTTGTCGTAGGTTAAGTAGTAGCTACCTAGTACAACGTCCTGATAGATAGCTAGAACTGGAGAGCCATCAGCTGGTTTTAGAAGGTTGTTTTGTGCAGTCATAAGCTCTTGAGCTTCTTTTTGTGCTTCATCAGATAGAGGTAAATGAATAGCCATCTGGTCACCATCATAGTCAGCGTTGAAGCCGGAAGCAACAAGCGGGTGAAGCTGAATAGCCATACCGTCAATCAATCTTGGCTGGAAGGCTTGAATGGATAGACGGTGCAAAGATGGAGCACGGTTCAAGAGCACGTAGCGGCCCTTAATTACTTCATCGAGTGCATCCCAAACGATCGATTCTTTAGCTTCAATCATACGAGAAGCAGCACGAGTATTTGGAGCATATTCATGAAGGAGTAACCATGAAATTACGAATGGCTTAAAGAGTTCTAGGGCCATAAGTTTTGGTAGACCACATTCGTTAAGTTTGAGATCTGGACCGACGACGATAACTGAACGACCAGAGTAGTCAACACGTTTACCGAGAAGGTTCTGACGGAAGCGACCCTGCTTACCTTTGAGAAGGTCAGAAAGCGATTTAAGCTTACGACGACCGTTCTGTGAGCTAGCTAGACGACCGTGAGAAGCGTTATTATCGATGAGTGAATCGATCGCTTCTTGGAGCATACGCATTTCATTGTGAACGATCACTTCAGGGGCATTAAGATCAAGAAGTTTCTTAAGACGATTATTACGGTTGATAACACGACGGTAGAGATCATTAAGATCGGAAGTAGCAAAGCGACCGCCAGGGAGAGAGATCATTGGACGTAGATCTGGTGGAATGACTGGAATAACCGTAAGAATGAGGTCGGTTGGTTTAATGCCAGCATTTTTCATACCCTCAAGGACCTTGATACGCTTGATGAGTTTACGCTCTTTTTGCCCCTTAGCTTCAGCTGCTTCGACAGAAAGATCATCGATCATCTGGTTGATATCAATTTGATCAAGAATCTTCTTAATGGCACCAGCACCCATTTCTGCTTCAATGAGATCTTCGTACTCTTCTGGGAGATTACGGTAGTCGATTTCAGAAATGACTGCGCCTTTTTTAAGACCTTCAAGGATACCCTTGCGAGTGACGAAGTCTTTATCAACTTCTTCAATCTCTTTAGCTTGTTCGTTAGCTAATTTTTCAGGGTTAGCGCCAGGTTCTTTAGCCGCTTCACCATAGCGAATTTTAATTGCTTGAAGACTGGCCTCATGCTGGGCTTTGAGATCGTTCAAAGTTTGCTCAACTTCGGCATCCTTAGCATCAATGATGAGATATGAAGCAAAATACACTACTTTTTCAATATTCTTGACGGTTAGATCGAGAAGAAGACTAAGAGCAGATGGGGTGCCACGCATAAACCAGATGTGAGCTACTGGAGCAGCTAGTTTAATGTGGCCCATACGTTCACGACGAGCGATGGATTTAGTGACTAGGTTCCCTTCCTTGTCAACAGCAGCTTCGCGAGAACGAACGCCTTTAAGTTTACTGTCGTGTGGATTAATATCCTTTACTGGACCGAAAATACGTTCACAGAATAAACCGTCACGCTCAGGTTTCTGAGTACGGTAGTTGATTGTTTCTGGCTTCAATACTTCACCATAGCTCCAACTCAAGATATCTTCAGCACTTGCGATGCTGAGACGAATTGAATCGAAGTCGCTGGC